>JABLTO010103816.1_pt1 | contig 20218 bp, 24 predicted proteins | sample 7160091 | NCBI WGS metagenome assembly JABLTO01 (sample SAMN14651225, study PRJNA627086) | human gut metagenome | isolation source: feces | host: Homo sapiens
GTTACAAATTTAATATAAAAAAAGATACCATTCTGGTATAATTAAGTTGACGACAAAAATTATACAGAAAGAGTGGTATCTATGAAAATTATAACAGAAGAAATGAGATTTAGGAAGAGGTTATGTGAATTTGCCTTAAAATATGGTCTAGAGAAATCAATCATATGTTACACTTTTTTATAAAAAGTTCTTTTCTGCCTATAAACATATCAACAAGCAAATATAGAAACTATTAAACCAACTAAAAAAATGTGTAGATAATAGGAGGATGTTATGCGAGAATTATTTGATAATTATTTAAAAAATGGTTTATCAGAATATGATTCAAAATATTTATCAACATACCAATATGTGATGTTATTGTCAAAATGCAAAGAAATTAAGGCTTACTTTGCTAATGTCGATTACACATCGTTCATTGAATATCCTATATCAGAAAAAGAATATAATAATCCTTTGGAAGTTTTAGAAAGTGAATTATCACTTTCGGGATGTGATGCTGGTATTATTTATGAAAATATTGATGGATACTTTAATGCAATAGCATTTGTTGATTTAAAAGAAAAGAATCTAAAAATGTAAACAAATTTTAAAGTTATTAACTTTGATAATAGTTAATAACTTTCTTATTCAATAAAAGTTTGTAAATAAATGTTAATTTTTAAAAATAAAGAAAAGCAGTTGACATTTTACTAAAAATAATATAGAATTAAGTATGTAGCGATGGAGTAGTACTCAAGAGGCTGAAGAGGCGCCCCTGCTAAGGGTGTAGACCGGGCAACTGGTGCGAGGGTTCAAATCCCTCCTGCTCCGCCATAATAAAAACTAAACCCGAAAGGGTTTTTTCTTATATATAAGGAGGTGTATATTATGTTTAAAGAAGAATTATCATTAGTACCACATTTACCGGGTTGTTATCTTATGCGTAATAAAGATAATATTGTTATTTATGTAGGTAAAAGTAAGAACTTAAAGAATAGATTAAGTTCATATTTTCAAAGAGAACATACTGGTAAGACAAAGATGCTAGTGAGAGAGATAGATCATTTTGAATATATTATAACTAATACTGAGATGGAAAGTCTATTATTAGAAATTAATTTAATTAAAAAATATAATCCTAAGTATAACATATTATATAGAGATGATAAATCTTATCCATATATAGAGTTAACTAATGAAAAAGTACCAAGACTTCGTACAATAAGAAAGATAAATATCAAGAAGACTAAGAATGAATTATTTGGACCATATCCTAATGTCGGAGCAGCTAAAAAAGTAGTAGAAATATTAAATAGGATATATCCTTTAAGAAAGTGTTCTACTTATCAAAAAAGAGAGTGTTTATACTATCATATAGGAGAGTGCCTAGGATATTGTACTCACTCTGTAGAAGAGAGTAAAATAAAAGAGATGCGAAGTGAAATAGTATCATTTTTAAATGGAAATACCAAAGTACTAACAGACAGATTAAAAGAAAAAATGCTTATATATTCAAATAACTTAGAGTATGAAAAAGCTTTAGAATATAAAGAATTATTAAACTATATAAATATTACTACTGAAAAACAAAAAGTAGATCTAGATAGTAAGACTAATCTAGATGTAGTAGGTTATTATAGTAAAGATAACTATATAAGTATACAAATACTCTTTATAAGAGGAGGGAAACTATTAGATAGAAAGAGAAATATCTTTCCTATGGTTGGAGAAGTCTATGAAGAGTTATCTAACTATCTGTCTAACTTCTATAGTAAGCAAGTATCTAATCCTAAAGAAGTATTAGTTCCAGATATAATAGATCCTAAAGTATTTAGTGAAGTATTTAATATCAAGTTTATAACTCCAATTAAAGGTGAGAAAAAGAAAATACTAGATTTAGCTTTTGATAATGCAAGAATATATTATGAAGAAGAGATGACTTATATAAAGAAAGATGAAGATAAGATAAATAATGCACTTGAAGAACTTAGAAGTAAACTAAATATAAATAGTGTAAATAGAATAGAATTATTTGATAATTCTAATTTATTTGGTAGTTTTAATGTGTCAGGAATGGTTGTTTTTGTAGGAGGTAAGCCTTCTAAACAAGACTATCGTAAGTTTAAGATTACTGATGATAAGAATGATGACTATAATACTACTAGAGAAGTAATATATCGTAGATATTTTAGAGTATTAAAAGATAATTTAGAAAGACCTGACTTAATAATAGTGGATGGTGGAATAGGTCAGATTAATGCTGCTAGAGAAATAATTAATTCACTAAACTTAGACATTCCAGTAGCAGGTCTTAAAAAAGATGATAAACATAGTACTAATGCCTTATTAGCTTTTGATCCTATAAGGGAAGTAGAGATAAATAAGAAGAGTGATTTATTCTTACTTCTTACTAAGATGCAGAATGAAGTTCATAACTTTACTATTAGTTATCATAAAGATATTAGAAGTAAGGGGGCTTTATCTAGTATTCTAGATAATATAGATGGTATAGGAAGTACTAGAAAGAATAAACTTCTTAAGAAATATAAAACTATAAATAAGATGAAAGAAGCTTCTTTAGAGGAACTAGAGGAGATCTTACCTCATAAAGTAGCAGTATCTTTTATAGAATTCTTATCTAATTATGATAAATAACTTTCTTTCTATTTTCACCTTGAGCCTAAGGTCTCCAGGTGTTAGTTAAAGCCTTAGGTCTTTAACTAGATTTTTAAAGCCTTTTCTATAACTTTTTTATAAAAGTCTTTAAAAATTATACTTTTCTTTGAAAAATACCACTCACTTACTAACTAATTAGTAGATAGGAGATAGTCAATATTTTTAATATTAAATGTTATTTATTTATTTATTTATTTTTGATTATATGTTATACTTTTTGTAGAGAGGAGAAAAAGAGATGGAAAGTCAAAAAAATACAAAAGTAGTTATAGCATTACTTATAATTATTATTGCTATATTATCAGCATTATGTATTTTATTTGCAACAGGTACAATTAGTTTAAAATCCAATGATGCGGAGGTTAATAATCCGGAGCAGAATGCTAATAAAAATAATGATTTAAATCAAAACGCCAATAATTCTGAAACAAAAAATATTACAGTAGATAATATCAAAGAAATCTTTGAAGCTGCATACAATTATTATGAATTACCAGAAGTTTACTGTGGGAAAACAGAAAGTAAAATTGTAGAAATATATGGAACTTCTAGAAAAGCATCAGTAGATTTTACTACATATGATGAAATGCTTAATTCATTAAAAAAGTATATGAGTACTGAAGTAATAGCGGGTAAATCTCCGTGGGGAGCAACTGCTAAAGAATATTACTTAGAAAAAGATGGAAAATTATATTGTGAAGAAACAAATAAAGGATATCCTTATGGCAACGGAAACGTAGAAATAGAAATAACAAATCAAAGTGATAATAAAATAGACTGTATCGCAACTATGGAATTAATAGATATGTCTAATAATAAAACATATGATAAAGTAAATATAACATTAGAATTAAAAGATAATAATTGGATTATTACTTCATATAAAAAATAGATAAAAGTTAAGGTATATATAAACCTTAATTTTTTATTAGTTGTAATATGTAAAAATAAATTGATAATTAATAATAAGTATATAATTTATACTTATATATAATATAAGTGTTGTTAGTTTTAAGACTAAAATAATACTTTTTTTGGAAAAAGGCCATAAAAATAAAGAAAAAACTCGTAAATTATTGACAAAATCATAAAATAATAGTAAAATCATAATCGGTACATTGCGTTGGAGACTATTTAAATATTGGGACCATTTAAATAGAGGACAACAAATTATAAAATTAATAAAGGAGAAGAAAAGATGAAAAACACATTTATGGAATCAAAAGAAACTGTAAACAGAACTTGGTATGTTATAGATGCAGAAGATATAGCATTAGGTAGAGTAGCTAGTAAAGCAGCAGTTATCTTAAGAGGAAAACATAAAGTAACATATACACCACACATCGACTGCGGAGATTATGTTATAATTATCAATGCTGACAAAGTATTACTAACAGGTAATAAATTAGAAAACAAAATGTATTACGATCACTCAAGATATGTTGGTGGTCTAAGAGAAAGAACTGCTAAAGAAATGAAAAAAGACTATCCAGTAGAAATGGTAGAAAGAGCAGTAAAAGGAATGCTTCCACACAATAGACTTGGAAGAAGTATGTATAAGAAACTATTTGTTTATGCTGGAAGTGAACATCCACATATGGCACAACAACCTAAAGTAATAGAAATGGGAGGTAACAAATAATGGCTAAAGAAAAAAGAAGTTTCTATGGAACTGGTAGAAGAAAAGGTTCTGTAGCTAAAGTTACATTAACTCCAGGTACTGGTAAAATTACTGTAAACGGTAAAGATGTAAACGAATATATGCCTTATGAAGTATTAGTAATGGATTTAAAACAACCATTAGTAGTAACAAATAATGAAACTACATTTGATGTAAAAGCAGATGTAAAAGGCGGCGGATTTTCAGGACAAACTGGTGCTATCAGACTTGGTATTACAAGAGCATTATTAGTATATGATGAAGCTAATGTTGGTAAAGAAGATTCATATAGAAAAATTCTTAAAGCGAATGGATTTATTACTAGAGATCCAAGAGTTAAAGAAAGAAAGAAATATGGTCTTAAAGCTGCTAGAAGAGCTCCACAATTTAGTAAGAGATAATATAAAGAGAGTTACATTAATTGTAACTTTTTTTTATTATAATTATATTGTAAAAAAGAAGTAAAATGATCTGTAAAATCATTGCTTTTTTTATTACTTTTTGCTATGATAATAAAATGGAGGAGATGAAAGATGACAAAGTATGTATATGCCTTTAAAGAAGGTAACAAAGATATGAGAAATTTACTTGGTGGTAAAGGTGCTAACCTAGCAGAAATGACTAACTTAGGACTTCCAATCCCTCAAGGATTTACCATTACAACAGAAGCTTGTATAAACTACTATGATAATGGTAAAAAGGTATCAAAAGAAATAGAAGAACAAATTTTTAAAGCTCTTGAAGAATTAGAACAAGAACAAGGAAAGAAGTTTGGAGACACTAAGGAGCCACTATTAGTATCAGTAAGAAGTGGAGCTAGAGCAAGTATGCCTGGTATGATGGATACTATACTAAACTTAGGACTTAATGATGTGTCAGTAGAAGGATTTGCTAAAAAAACAAACAATCCACGATTTGCTTATGACTCTTACAGAAGATTTATTCAAATGTATTCTGATGTAGTTATGGAAGTAAATAAATCTTTCTTTGAAAAGATAATTGACGAATTAAAAGAAGAAAAAGGAGTCCACTACGATACAGAACTTACTGTAGATGACTTAAAAGAATTAGTAAAAAGATTTAAAAAAGTCTATAGTGACCATATGAATGGTGAAGAATTCCCACAAGATCCTAGAGAACAACTTTTAGGAGCGGTAAAAGCAGTATTTCGTTCTTGGGATAATCCTAGAGCTATAGTATATAGAAGAATGAATGATATTCCAGGAGACTGGGGAACTGCGGTAAATGTTCAATCAATGGTATTTGGAAATATGGGTAATACTTCTGGTACTGGTGTAGCCTTTACTAGAGACCCAGCAACTGGAGAAAAAGGTATCTATGGAGAATACTTAATAAACGCTCAAGGTGAAGATGTAGTTGCCGGTGTTAGAACTCCTGAACCAATAACTAAACTAGAAGAAGATATGCCAGAATGTTATGAAGAATTTATGAGTTTAGCACATAAACTAGAAAACCACTATAGAGATATGCAAGATATGGAGTTTACTATTGAAGAAGGAAAATTATACTTCTTACAAACTAGAAATGGAAAGAGAACTGCTCCAGCAGCTATAAAAATAGCTTGTGACCTAGTAGATGAAGGAATGATAAGTAAAGAAGAAGCAGTACTTAGAATAGATGCTAAAAGTTTAGATCAATTGCTTCATCCAACATTTGATGTTAATGCTTTAAAAGAAGCAGAAGCAATCGGTGAAGCTCTACCAGCTTCTCCTGGAGCAGCAGCAGGGAAAGTAGTATTTACTGCTGAAGACGCTAAAGCTCAAGGCAAAGGTGGAAAAGGTGACAGAGTGGTATTAGTAAGATTAGAAACTACTCCAGAAGATATTGAAGGAATGGTTGCATCACAAGGAATTCTAACAGTAAGAGGAGGAAGAACATCACACGCTGCTGTTGTAGCTCGTGGTATGGGAACTTGTTGTGTAGCAGGATGTGGAGCAATCACAATAAATGAAGAAAAGAAAGAATTCACTTTAGGAGGGCACACTTTCAAAGAAGGAGACTATATCTCTCTAGATGGTAATACAGGTAAAATATATAAAGGCGATGTTCCTACCAAAGAGGCTACTGTAAGTGGTGACTTCGGTAGAATAATGAAGTGGGCTGATGAATATAGAACCCTTAAAGTAAGAACTAACGCAGATAATCCAAGAGATACTGCTAAAGCAATTGAACTAGGAGCAGAAGGAATTGGATTATGTAGAACAGAGCATATGTTCTTCGAAGAAGATAGAATACCAAAAATTAGAAAAATGATTTTATCTGAAACAGTTGAAGATAGAGAAAAAGCCTTAAGTGAATTAATTCCATTCCAAAAAGGTGATTTTAAAGCAATGTATAAAGAACTAAAAGGTCTACCAATGACTGTTAGATATTTAGATCCACCACTTCACGAATTCTTACCAACCCTAGAAGAAGACATAATTGCTTTAGCTAAAGATATGAATGTAACTGTAGAGCATCTAAAGAATAAGATAGATGAACTTCACGAATTCAATCCAATGATGGGTCACAGAGGCTGCAGATTAGCAGTTACTTATCCAGAAATAGCTAAGATGCAAACAAGAGCTTTAATAGAGGCAGCAATCGAAGTAAAAGAAGAAGATGGATACAATATCGTACCTGAAATTATGATCCCATTAGTTGGTGAAGTAAAAGAATTAAAATTTGTAAAAGATATCGTTGTAGAAACTGCTGAAGAAGTTAAAAAAGAAAAAAATTCTAATATAGAATATCATATTGGAACTATGATTGAAATACCAAGAGCAGCTCTAACAGCAGATGCTATTGCTAAAGAAGCTGAATTCTTCTCATTTGGTACTAATGATTTAACGCAAATGACATTTGGTTTTTCAAGAGATGATGCTGGAAAATTCTTAGATGCTTATTATCAAAATAAGATTTATGAAATCGATCCATTTGCTAAATTAGACCAAGTAGGTGTAGGACAATTAGTTAAAATGGCTGTAGAAAAAGGTAGAAGTACTAGACCAGATATTAAACTTGGTATTTGTGGAGAGCACGGTGGAGAACCATCATCAGTAGAGTTCTGTCATAATATAGGACTAAACTATGTATCTTGTTCCCCTTATAGAGTACCAATAGCAAGATTAGCAGCAGCTCAAGCTAAGTTAAAAGAAACAAATTAATACTGTATAATACAGAGAAACTTATGACAAAATAAGTTTCTCTTTTGTTTTTTAAAGAAAAATATAACAATAATGAGATAATATAATAGCAAACGTAATTTATGAAATTGGAGGAGCTACAAGTGATGTTCAATTGTGAGCTAGCAAATTATATCAGTGTACTAATGGAAAGAAGTATATTAGCAAGGTTGTAAAAAGAAATACAGAAAACTTTTTGCTAGACTTTTATTTCGAGTTAGGAGATAAGAAAAAAAGATATTAACGGGCTCAATCTAGAACAATAAATAATATGACTGGACAAGTTCAATTTTATTTTAAAATATATGAAATAGTAAAAAAGGTTGAAATATGATATGAAAATATACTAATAAGTATTAATTTAAAAAGCATCTTGTGATATAATTGGTGTAGGATGTGATGAATTTGAAAAAAGTGTTATTAATTAATTCTCCTATATTTAATAAAAAAATTTCTGATAAAGAAGATTATCTGCCTCCTTACGGACTAGGGTATATAGCTACTGCATTAGAAAAAGATTATGATGTAAAAATAATAGATGCCGTTTTAAATAATTATACAACTACTGAAATAATTGAAATTATAGAAAGAGAGAAGCCTATTGCGGTTGGAATAAATATTTTTTCGGTCAATTTTGAATTAGTTAAAACTATTATTGAAAAATGTTCTATTAATACAAAGTTTATTGTTGGAGGAAAAAGTACTAGGTTTTTATATACTGAAATAATAAAATTTAAAACAAATAACGAAATTAATGTTACTATAGGTGAGGGCGAATATATTACCGGCGATATTATTGAAGGAAATGTAAAAGAAGAATCAATTGTTAAAATACAAAATAGAAATGTCTATTTAGTGAATAATAATTCACAATATTTTCCTTATGACTTAAACACGTTAAAATTAAATAGAGAATATTTTAACAATAGAAAAATAATAAATCCTTATAACGAAATAGAGGAATCAATTGTTACTTCCAGGGAATGTTTATATAATTGTGCTTTTTGTGGCGGAGCTCGCTCTTTAAATAGTGATGTTATGGTTAGAATTAGAAGCAAAGATAGTGTTATAAAAGAATTAAATTACATTAAAGAAAACAACCCTGATACTCAGTCAATAAGAATACTGGATGACTTATTTTTAAAAAACAGAGATAGTATTATTACTGCTATTGAAATATTTAATAATTTTTCCTTTAAATGGAGAGCAATGTCACATATATTATCATTGAAAAGAAATGAGGATTTGTTCAAATGTTTATATATTTCCGGTTGTAGAGAACTAGAAATTGGTATCGAATCCGGAAGTGATACAATCAGAAAAGAAATTCATAAAATTGGGACAGTTCAAGATATTACTTTAGTAATAAAAAAGGTGTTGGATTCCGGAATAAATGTTAAAGGATATGTAATGTATGGGTTACCAGGCGAAAAAAAAGAGGATGCAATGAAAACATTTGACTTAGTGAATGATTTGACTAATTATTCTAAGAATAGTATAGGAAAGTTCAGGGCTAGTGCCTTTCAATTTAGACCATATCACGGTACTGAATTATATAATAAAATTAATCAAAAAATAACTTATAGTCATAATGATAGATTAGACGGTATAGAGGGAAGAAATCAATTTAATTTTACTGCCGGCAATTTTAGCGAGTGTAGTGACAATATGATTAATGAATTGATAATAAAAACGAATGAACTTAGTGAGGAGTTAACCAATGCTAAAAGAAATAAGTAAATGTAGTAAATGCAATCTATGTAATAATCAAAAACCACTATTGGATAAAAAGTATAAGTGTGATGTTATGTGGGTAGGACTATCTGCTAAGAAAGTTAATGATGTAAACGAAAGTATTCCATTATGTAATGATACCAACAGTGGAAAAATTATAGAATTAATAGAAAAGGAATTACCTAATTTGAACTTTTACAAAACTAATTTAGTTAAATGTCTACCATTAGATGAAAGCAATAAATTAAGATATCCATTCATAAGTGAAATGAATTTTTGTATTGACAATCTATTATTAGAAATAAAGAAATTAGAACCTAAAATAATATTTGTTTTAGGTAAAAAAACATATGATTTTATAAGCAAATACTTTAGCAAGAATATGATTGATATGAATAAAGTTGTTTACATTGAACACCCGTCATATATATATGTTTATAAAAGAAAAAATGTGGCTGATTATGTAAAAAAAGTTATAAATATTTGCAGAGATAGAATTGATAACATTTGAAAATAATAATTATATTTATTATTATAGTTTTAGGTATTAAAATATATAATAACCGTATCAGTAAGATGGAATTTTCTTTTAACTTATGATACAATTATACTAGGAGTTGATAAAATAAAGATAGAAAAAATAAAATCAAGTAGTGATAACTTAGAATTAGAATTAGCTTATATAGAACCAAAAGAAGAAATAAAAGGAGTAGTACAAATATCTCACGGAATGAGCGAACATAAAGAAAGATATTATGGCTTTATGGAATACTTAAAAAATCAAGGCTATATAGTAGTAATTAATGATCATCGTGGCCACGGAAGTAGTGTCAAGAATAAAGAAGATCTAGGATATTTTTATACTGAAGATATAAGCTATATAATAAATGATTTATATGATGTAACAAAATATATAAAAAATAAATATAAAGATAAAAAAATATATCTATTTAGTCATAGTATGGGAACATTAGTAGCTAGAGGTTACATACAAAAATATGATAATGAAATAGAAAAATTAGTATTATGTGGACCTCCTACTAAAAATGAATTAACTAAATTTGCTATAAAACTATCACAGGTAAGTAAATATATAAATAAAGATACTAAGCCTAGCAAACTATTAAATAAACTAACTTTTGGTAGTTACAATAAAGGTAACACTATAAATAATGAGTGGTTATCTAAAAGCATAGATAATGTAAACAACTATAATGAGGATGAATTATGTGGTTTTATCTTTACAGGTAATGGTTTTATAAATCTATATAAATTAATGGATAATGCCTTTTGTAGAGAAAATTATAAAATGCAAAATAAATCACTTCCAATCTTTGTAATAGCCGGCAGTAAAGATCCAGTAATTCAAAACAAGAATAAGTTTTTAGAACTAGTAGATTTCTTAAAAGAATTAGGATATAAAGATGTGACAAGTAAGTTATACAAAGGTTTAAAACACGAGATATTAAATGAAGAAGAAAAGAATATAATATATAAAGATGTACTAGATTTTTTTAATAAATAATAATAACTTGTAAGTATTCTCTCTTACAAGTTATTTCATAATTTATTAATCTCTCTATTAATAATATCACTTGCTCTCTTAAGAGTATCTTTAGAAACACCATTGTCAGTACCAATATGACTTTTCCAATCCTTATTAAAAGTGTAACTACCATTAGTACATAAAGTTTGTGCTATTAACATTATCCAGTTCCCAACAGCATTTTGTTCTGTACTAGATAAATTATCAATAAGAGCAAGACCAATAATAAAAGCAAGAGTAGTTAGTGTTTTATCCTCCAAATTACTGTTATTCATAGTAAATTCTATTCTAAAATGTATGAAATAGTAAAAAACAACTAAAATAATTTTTATTTTTGTTGACATAAGTAACTAAAAATGGTATACTTAATATGTTCTTCAAAAAGAATACTTTAAAGATGGACCCTTAGCTCAGTTGGGTAGAGCACCCGGCTCATAACCGGGCGGTCGCAGGTTCGAGTCCTGCAGGGTCCACCACTAAATATTACGCGGGTGTGGCGAAATTGGCAGACGCGCTAGACTTAGGATCTAGTGGTTTATCCGTGGGGGTTCAAGTCCCTTCACCCGCACCATTGGCGAATCTGTTCGAACTATTCGAACTTTGATATATAGAAATCAATCAAAATGATTGATTTTTTTCGTTTTATAAGAAAAAAATCATAAGAAAGGTTGGTGTCTATGATAAATATTATCAAAAAAGAAATAAGTTTTGGAATGAGTACACACGAGATGAGAAAGCAGAACTTATAATGAAATATATTGAAGAAATAGAACTAACTGATAAATATGGAAACTATACTGATGTAGAATTTATTAAGTTTAGAGAAAGTATTGCAAATACTTCAAATGAACTGTACTTTAAAGGTTATTATGATAGATATGTTCCATCACTTTTTGGAAATATCTATGGAAAGATTAGATTTAGTGAATACTTACCTGAAGAAGAAATGGCTGATAATTTATTTATAAATGGAATTATGGATGAAAAAGAATATACTAGTGTTATTAATAAAAAAGTAAAAAGCAGAGATGATTTTGAAAGATAACTTATGATATATAAGAAAAAAATGTTATAATATTAAAAGAGGTGAATGTGAAATGAGAGAAGAAAGAGACTTATATAATAATCAACTTGAGTTAACAGGTAAAACTTATTTTAAAGGTGATAAAATTCCAGATGGCTATTTTCCTATGGTTGTTATGATAGCTATTCAAAATTCAAATGGTGAATTTTTAATGCAAAAGAGAGTTAAATCTAAAGGAGGAGACTGGGGAGTTACAGGCGGACATCCTAAACATGGCGAAACACCTGAACAAGGTATAATAACTGAAGTAAAGGAAGAATTAGGAATAGATATTAGTAACCATTCAGTTGTTGAATTTGAAAGAGGATGCGATGGTAAGGATTGTTACATAATGTATTATACAAAGTTGGATCTTGATCTTGATAAACTAACAATACAATTGGATGAATTATCAGAAGTAAGATGGTTTAGTATAGAAAAATTACAACAAATGGTTGATACTGGTGAATTAAATAAAGATCAAATAGAATTTTTTATTAAATGTGTTGAATTTTTAAAGAATTAAAAAAGTGAAGTGATAACATGGCTAATTTAAATTTATATAAAAGTTTTTATGATGTTGTTAGATATGATGGTTTTACAAATGCTTCAAAAGCTACAAATATATCTCAACCAGCTTTGAGTTATTCAATTAAATGAATCAGCAAGAAATCAAATGGAAGCTTTAAGAAATAATAAGAATGTTAAGGAATTAGAAGTATTACAACGACAAGTAAATGAAGATAATAAATATTTAATCGAGAGTAAATAGAAGTGAAATTTTGACAAATTAATGCAAATATGGTATATTATTATTGCTTTGAAAGGGAGAGATTAATATGTTAAAACAATTAACTACGACAACTTATACCACAACAAATAAGTCAATTTATAGTATTGATTGTTTTAGCATTGCTTAACAAAAAGGTAAGATTAAATTATATCGTTTATGCAAGTCTATTACAATCAAGTAATAGACTTTTTAAATTTTATGTAAAAAAGCAATGAAATGATGATATAATATTATTAGAAAAACTATGATATAGGACATGATTATTAATAATTGTTTTAAAGAGAGTTATCGTTTGGTGGAAGATAATAAACAATGTTAATGATTACTACCTATTAGTTGCACCCGAAAGGGAATGCCCGAGAATATCGGTTATATGAATTAAGTAAAACAAGAGGATGGTACCGTGTTTCCCAGCATATTCTGGTTTAAACTCCGTTGTTTTTAATTCAATTACTACATAACTTCTAATTTTTAAATTATAAAATAATAAATCTAAATAATAATCTTCATTTTCAATTTCTAGATGATATTGTCTTCCTACAAAGGCAAAGCCATTTCCTAATTCTAATAACAATTTAGTTATATTTGCAGTTAATTCTCTTTCAATATCAAGTTCTTTTAAGCCTCTATCGGCTGTTATAAAATCAAATATATATGGATTTTTCAATAATTCTTTTGCCTGTTCGTTATTAGGTAAAGGCAAAGTTTCATCAAAATTAGTAGTTTTATTTTCTAATAATGCTTGTCTTTCATATAATTTACTAGCGATTTGATGAATTATTACAGGCCTTGCCCAACCATTTTGTATAGATTCATTTATATACCATTTGCGCTGTTCTTTATCCTTTACTTGATCCATAATAGTAGTAATTGAAGTTCAAGGTAATTTTGCAACATAATGCTGCAAAAATTCACCATTATCAAATTCAGTTGCAAATCTTTGTAGCATATTTATATCAATTAGCAGTTATTACCACCTACGATTTATACCTAGTGGCTGTTATGCCTCTATCAAAAGAACACCAAGTGATTATTAACCCTTATATAATAAGGGTTTTTATATTTTAAAGAACTCTTAATTCTATATAAGGGACTTGAATTAATAATTCTAATAGTAAAAACTATATAATGTTTACTAGCTTATACTAAACAACCAATAAATTTAGAGACCTTAGGCTCTAAATTGTTTTTGAAGACCCCAAGGCTTCAAAAACATTTGTAAGACTATAAGGTTTACAAATAAAACTATATAATATAAGTATTTACATAAAACTCAACCTACAGTTTAGATAACTCAACATACACTTTATTGCCATATAATATATAATAAACTATAATTATTAACGAAGAGGTGATAAAAATATGAATAAAAAGAAAATACTAATTATAATAGGAGCCATAATACTACTCGGAGTAATTCTATATCTAGCAGTATCTACTAATAATAAAAAAGAACAAAATATTACTAATGATAATGAAAGATTTGCTAATGAATACAAAACAGTAACTAAAGATAATGTCTTTGTATATAGAGATATTAATGAAATAATAAACATATTAGAAAAAGGTACTGGAGTAGTATACCTAGGTTTCCCAGAATGTCCTTGGTGTAAAGCCTATGTTACATACTTAAACGAAGTAGCCAAAGAACAAGATGTAGAAAAAGTATACTATTATAATATTCTAGAAGATAGAAAAAACAATACCAAAGAATATCAAAAAATAATAGAGTTACTAGGAGACTACGCTGCTAACGATGAAGAAGGCAATAAAAGAATATATGTTCCAATGGTAATTGGTGTAAACAAAGGCCAAATAGTAGGCTTTGACGACGAAACAGCTTGGGATACAAAAGGCTATGAAACCCCAGAAGATTATTGGAGTCAAGAAGATCTACAAGGCTTAAAAGATAAACTAGCTAAGATGTTTCAAGATACTAAAAGTAATATCTGTACTTCAGATTGCAACAAATAATAAAAATAGTAACTAAATACTGTTACTATTCTAACCTAATGATACATCTAAAATCATCATTATTGAAAATCCTATTAATGTAAAGAGGGCCATAAGATCCTTCTTTTTATTTGTCTGACTCTCAGGAATTAACTCCTCTATAACAACATATATCATAGCTCCTGCTGCAAAAGCAAGTAGGTAAGGAAGCAAATATCTAACTTTAAGTACTAAAAGAGCTCCAATAACACCAGATATAGGTTCAACAATACCACTTAGTTGTCCAAAGAAGAAAGCTTTTTTTCTACTCATACCTTCTCTTCTTAATGGAACACTAACAGCAGTACCTTCAGGAAAATTCTGAAGTCCAATACCTAAAGCAAGTAGAGCAGCAGAACTAATCGTAGCGCCATTAAGCCCATATATAACAGAACCAAATGCTACTCCAACAGCCAATCCCTCTGGTATATTATGAAGAGTAATAGAAATAATAAGCATTAAACATCTCTTAAAACTCTTATCTTTACTATTACCATCTTTTTTATTCTTTTTAATAATTCTTTTATCAATACAATCAAATACTTTATCACCAATATAAAGAAGTAGTCCTCCACCAAAAAAACCAATAAAAGCAACTAACCAAGGAATCATATTTAGACTAGTAGCCATTTCAATAGAAGGAGAAAGAAGAGACCAGTAAGAAGCTGCTATCATAACACCAGCAGCAACCCCCAGCATAGCATCCATAACATTCTTTTTAACATTCTTAAATAAAAATACTAATGATGCTCCAATAATAGTAACACTATAAGTAAATAAAGTAGCTATAAGTGCTAATATAACAGGATTTAAATTAGTTAAGAAGTCTAGCATAATATCATCTCCACTATAATAAGTTATGACTAAATATTAATACTGTATAGGCAAAAAAACAAATAAGCTCAATTACTTATTTGTTTTATATATTTATTAATATTAAAATTTACGATAAAGACCAATAGCCTTTCCCAGTATAGTAACTTCTTTTAAAATAATAGGAAGCATATAATCATTCTCTGGTTGTAGTCTTACATAATCTTGTTCTTTAAAAAATCTCTTAATAGTAACATTATTCTCTTCATCCATAGCTACTACTATATCACCCTGTTTAGCAGTTTTCGTTCTTTCTACAATTACAATATCTTTATCATATATACCAGCATTAATCATAGAATCTCCATCAACTCTCAAAGTAAATACTTCTTTCTTCTTTGGTAATAAATACGCAGGTAGACTAATTAATTCATTAGGTACTTCAATAGCTTCAATAGGGTTACCCGCAGTTACTTTACCTATTAAAGGAACTGAAACAACACCATCACTTTCTTTTTCGTATTCATTAGGAACTAATAACTCTAGTAAATGATTACTTCCTTTACCTCTTTTTAAATATCCTTTTTCAATAAGTTTATTTACATGTACATGTGCAGTAGCAGGAGAATTTAAATTAAAATTAGCAGCTATCTCTCTAATTGATGGAGGATACTTTTTACTCGCAGAGAACTTCTTTATATATTCTAATATTTCTTTCTGTCTATTAGTTAACTTTTTATCTTTTACCATTATATCTCCTTTCTCATATAATGGTAACATATAAAATATCAAATGTCAAACATATATTCGCATTATAGTTTACACAAAACAGTAATATTGTGAAAAGTTCTTTTCAAAATAAAAAAAATGTATTATAATAATTACAAGAAGGAAGGGTAGTATGAACGATAGAAAAGCTAAAATGCTCGTAGTAGCTTCAGCAGTTTTCCTACTTTTAATGGGAGTAGGAATGTATGCTATGTTTGAAAAACAAGGATATGGTGTTAAGAAAGGAAGTACTTTTGTATCTTATAATATAAAAGATTATATTGAAACAACACCAATTATTTATAATGATTATAGTGATGTATTTACTAATATTAATATATCTAAAGTAAATATTAAAAATATTGATAGTGCTAGTACAAAAGCTTTCACAGACAAAGAAGATGAATTTATAAATTATGTAAATGGTTATTATAGTGAAATAAAAAGTGATATAAAAGAAGACTATACACCAATAAACACTGCTAATAGTACTATAAAAACACAAATAAATGGAACTATATTATCAGTATTTTATGAAATAACATTTTCTTTAGATGAGAATTACTTTGATAATAATATTAGAAACTATATAGTAACAACTAATATAGATTTAGGAACAGGTAAAGTATTATCAAATGAAGATCTATTATCTAAATATAATTATGCCAAAAAATATATATCAGAAAAACTATTCGAAGAAGATGTATTAATACCAAAAGGACAAGTAGTAATAGATAAAAATACTAATATATCTCTTACAAGTTCTGATATTGAAAAGAAAAAGCAAGAGTATGTAAATAGAATAATTGATGAATTCGATAATATAATTAGTATATATATAGAAAATAATTCACTAGCATTGGTTTATGATAAAAAAGAATTAAGTAACCTATTCTTTGATAATAATTTTGATACAGATATTAAAGTTAGATACTTAAAATAGATATAAGAGGGTAGGAGGTGAATATTTTTATGGAAGAACAACATAAGCAAAAGGAAATTTATAACATAAGAGTTATACCTTTTTCAAAAGAAATAATTAGAGAAAAGAACGGAAAAAAATCTTCAATAATAGTTAACAATCTATCAAATGAAGAAATAAGAAATATGTCTTGTGATCCAAGAATGTTATGGAGAAATGCTGACGATGTTTATATTGCAGAAATTCCTCTTGCATATAGAGGAACAGGAGTTAAATGGTCACTATACTATGTTTATGATGAGTTAACAGAAGAAGAACAACAAAAATACATTGACAGAGTAACAACAATACCAGTAACTATAAATAGTATCGTATCTGTCTATGGAAATATTAAAGCAAAAGAAAAGAAACCAAAAGAGAAAAAAGTAAAAGTTAAAACTAAAGTAAGAAAATAAGAAGAATTGACTAGAAAATTCTTCTTTTTTTAATTATACTTCATATAATTAACTGGTGATAATGTGGAGAGAATAGATGTTAAAAAATATAAAGATATAATAAATAAAAATAGTAGTAAAAAAAGTAATGATAATAATCTAAAAAAGTATTTTAAGGGCTTAGTAATAAGATTATTAATAGTATTATTATTATTCTTAACTGCTCTAATAGCCTGCAAATGTAATAGTCAAATAAAAGATAAAGTATATAAATATCTATATACTGAAGATATATCTTTTACTAAGATTAAAAAAATATATAATAAATATTTAGGAGGAATTCTTCCAATAAAAAAAGAAGTAGATACTGAAAAAGTATTCCAAGAAAAACTAAAATATACCGATTTATCAATATATCAAGATGGCATAAAACTGTCCGTAGGGAATAATTATTTAGTACCCGCTCTACAAGAAGGAATGGTTGTCTTTGTAGGAGATAAGGAAAACTATGGCAACACTATCATAGTAGAAGACTTAGATGGTGTTAGATATTGGTATGGCAATATAACCACCTCTTCATTAAAACTATATGACTATATCGAAAAAGGATCACTAATAGGTGAAACCTCTACTAATCTATATTTAGTATTTAGTAAGGATGATAACTATCTAGATTATGAAAAATATATTAACTAAGATAGAGTTTCACTATACCTATATAATAATGGCTTTAGGACTTGTCTTAACAGGTCACTTTATAAACCTAATAGTCTTTACTTCTCTAATAATAATACACGAACTAGGACACTATATAACTTCAATAATATTTAAATATAAAGTAGATAAAATAATAATCTACCCTTATGGAGGAGTAACTAAACTAAATACTATTATTAATACTAATATAACTAAAGATCTATTAGTAGCAGTCTCAGGTATTATATTTCAAACTCTATACTTTATAATAATCTTCTTTTTATATAAAAATAATATAATAAGAGAGTATACTTATAATCTCTTTCTTTTATATCATAAGAGTATGCTCATCTTTAATCTTTTACCAATACTTCCATTAGATGGAGGAAAGATATTAAACTTAATACTATCTAAAATAATATCATTTAACTTATCTAACAAACTAACTATCTATATTTCTCTTATAACAATAATAATATTCCTCCAAAGTAATACTTATCAAAAAAACTATAGTCTCTTATTAACAATAGGAGTGCTATTACAAAACATCTATAAATTCTATACTAATATTAACTATATATATAATAGATTTCTCTTAGAAAGATACCTATATAACTTTACATATAAAAGAACAAAACTAATTAAAGATAAAAATAAAATGTATAAAAATAGAATTCATTTATTTAAGAAAGATAAAAAAATAATCCCAGAAAAAGAATATCTTTCTAATTTTTTTAATAAAAAGCCTTAATTTATTTGACTTTACTTATTATTTATGATAAAATTAGATTGTTTTGAAGACCTCGAGTTGATTATACTCAACCACATCAAAAAGGTATAAGTTCCATAAAGACACCTTCAGAGTGAGTCTTAAAAATAAATGTAAGGAGGTAATAAGATGAAAGCAATTATAGAAACTGGTGGAAAACAATACTATGTTGAAGAAGGTTCTGTTATCTATGTTGAAAAACTAGATGCTGCTGAAGGAGACAAAGTAGTTTTCGATAAAGTGTTAATGGCTAACGGTGTTGTAGGAAATCCTTATGTTGGTACTAAAGTAGAAGGAGTTGTTTTAAAACAAGGAAAACAAAAAAAGATAACTATCTTCAGATATAAACCAAATAAGAAATCTACAAGAGTTAAAAAAGGACACAGACAACCATATACTAAAGTAGAGATTAAAAAGATCAAATAAGGTGGTTTTATGATTAAAGTAAAACTAGTAAAAGAAAAAGATAATATTAAACATATTATCGTTAAAGGACACGCTTTATATGATGATTTTGGAAAAGATATCGTATGTGCAGCATTTAGTTCTACTGTTATAACTTCAGTTAATGCTCTATTACTAATCGATAACGAAAGTGTAGACTATACTGATAAACAAGGATTAATAATAAATGTTAAAAAAAACGATGTAGTAACAACTAAAATTATCAATAATATGATATCTAATTTATATGAATTAGAAAGAGCATATCCTAAAAACATACAAATTAAGGAGGAAAATAATGAATAAATTAATGCAATTTAATATACAATTATTTGCCCACAAAAAAGGTCAATCATCTACTAGTAATGGAAGAGATTCAGCTGGTAGAAGACTTGGAGCAAAAGCTTCTGATGGCGAATATGTAACTGCAGGTTCTATTATTTATCGTCAAAGAGGAACTAAAATTCATCCTGGAACTAATGTAGGTAGAGGTAACGATGATACATTATACGCTACAATTTCTGGATATGTTAAATATTCTAGACTTGGTAAAGATAGAAAACAAGTAAGTGTATATGAAACTAAATAAAAATCTAAAAAAAATATTGACAACAATATAAATTATTGATATAATTTATATTGTCGATGGGGAATTAGCTCAGTTGGCTAGAGCATCTGCCTTGCACGCAGAGGGTCAACGGTTCGAATCCGTTATTCTCCACTCCATCGGAAACGTAAGAA
>JABLTO010072742.1_pt1 | contig 20167 bp, 18 predicted proteins | sample 7160091 | NCBI WGS metagenome assembly JABLTO01 (sample SAMN14651225, study PRJNA627086) | human gut metagenome | isolation source: feces | host: Homo sapiens
TGAAGCTGCTCCACGGGCAGATTATCCGGAAGTGGATTCGGCGATCGTGCAGTTTGTGCCGCGGGCGGTTGTACCGGCAGAGCGGCAGGCTTATGCAAAAATGGTGCGCGGGCTTTTTGCCATGCGTCGCAAGACAATTGTCAATAATATGAAAGCATCTTTTGGAATAAAGGGAGAGCAGGCACAGCGGATTTTGCAGAAAGCCGGTGTGGAGGGAACGCGGCGCGCAGAGACGCTTTCCCCCGAGGAGTTTGCACGGCTGGCGAATGCGGCCTTTCCCATGGAATGAAACATAAAAAAAAGTACCCAAAGAGGAGAAGCGAATATGATTCGCAAGGCAGAGATGGCCGACTTGGATCGGCTGACGGAAATTGAGAGCATCTGTTTTCCTTCGGCAGAAGCAGCAGGGCGGGAAGCATTGGAGCAGCGCCTGCGTGCTTTTCCCTTGCATTTTTGGGTAATGGAAGAGGAGGGCCTGGTGATTGGTTTTATCAATGGCATGGCAACAGAGGAACCGGTGATAGCCGATGTCATGTTTGAAAACGCCTTTCTGCACAAAGCGGATGGGCAATGGCAGAGTGTGTTTGGGCTGGATGTACTGCCGGTATACCGCGGCAGGGGTTATGCGGCGCAGTTGATGCAGGCGCTGATCGCCGATGCCAGGGCGGCTGGCCGCCGGGGATGCATTCTCACCTGTAAGGCACATCTGCTGCATTATTATGAAAAATTCGGTTATCGCAGCCTGGGCATCTCCGATTCACAGCATGGCGGCGCCCAATGGTATGATATGGTATTGGAATTTTGAAATGGTTGCGGAGGCAAGTTGCCAGAAGCAAGGGAAGGAGAGGTACTTTAAAAAGAATTTCTCCTTTTTTGGTGTGGCAAAGCTGCGGCAGCAACTGTGTAAAGCGGAAAGCGATACGGAGGAAAATCGAATGATCGGAGAGACAGAACGCTTACGATTGCGGGAAATGACAGAGCAGGATTACGATGCTCTTTATAAAGTGCTGGCAGATTCGGATATTATGCAGCATTATCCATACCGATTTGATGAAGCCAGGGTAAGGGGCTGGATACAGAAAAATCTGGAAAGATACCGTATTTTCGGATTCGGATTGTGGTCGGTGTGCCTGAAAGAAAGCGGAGAAATGATTGGTGACTGCGGCTTGACGATGCAGTTGATTCACGGGGAAATCAAACCCGAAATCGGCTACCATATCCGGAGAGATCAACAAAGAAAGGGCTATGCAAAGGAAGCGGCTTCCCTGGTCAGAGATTGGGCGTTTATGCATACACCGTTCAATGTAATTTATTCCTATATGAAAAGCACCAACGAGCCTTCGTGCAGAACCGCAGTTTCCTATGGAGGCCATTTGGTTGAAGAGTTTGAGGATAAGCGGAATGGGAAGACCAAGGTATTTGCCATTTCCAGAGAAGAATGGGAGCAGAAAAAGCGCGGGCAACTCTGAGTTTTTATTGTGCGTAAAAAATAAAATAAAAGGGGTGCAGAACTGTCGAACGCCGTAATACAAAAACGCTCCCGCAGGATCACAGTCCTACGGGAGCGTTTTTATGTGCGGCAGCGGACCGGATCGGCAGGTGCGCAGCCCTTTCAGCGGAAAAACATGGAAATGCCCATGCTCATAAAGGAGCTTGTCACAGCTCGGTAAAATGATACTTTTTTAATTTTCTGCCGGTACGAATGCCGCTCGAACGCTTTGCATCCGAAGGGCATTCGTATCAAACATAAGCGGACCGAGATTTGCTGCACAGGCTGTTCTATGCCGTGCAGGCATTTCTTGGCAGCTTTTGCACGCTGAATTTCAGCGGTTTTGCAGACTTTTTTAAACCGCGGGGCATCAGTCCAGTATCATCAGGTTGAGGCCGATCTCTTCATCGAAATAGCGCCCAATGGTTCCGGGCAATTGGGTAAGAAAGATCTCTGCCGTAGCGCTGACGGTAGCTTCGTTGAGGTGCCCGCCGCGCACGAGATTCTGTTCGTTGGCGAAGCTGGCATGCAGATGCAGGTAAACCTCATCATTCATGGAGGAAATATTGCCGGTCAGGGAAGTGATCTCCATATCTTCTTCCAACACGGCAGAAACATAGCGCTTTTCGGCTGTTTTGAACAGGCCGATAACCGCATGATTGCAGGCGCCCAATCCGCTGATGAATCCGGCAGAGATATGCTCCTTTTGGCAGAGCGTCTTGATGCTGTTGATGATTTCCTCGCCTTTTTCCAGGCGCAGGGCGTAAGTGTCGCCCATTTTTTTATAAAACATGGCGCTTTTCTCCTTTTAAAAAATTTTCTTTACAGGTGGCAGGCAATTTTACTGCTCCGCTTTTTCCCAACATACGGTTGCACGGCCATCCTCCTGATAGGAGATCGCCGACTGTTCCATTTCCAGCGCATCAACTGCCCGGAAATAATCAGCGTAGCTGGCAAAACGCAACTTTGCATGTTGCTTGATGGCATAGACACGGCTGCCGTCGTTTTCCAAAAGTCCACAAAGCAGTGCCAATTGGAATTTTGCCGAAGCAACGACTGCCTTTTCTGGGTCTTCGATGTAATAGTCTGCTCCGTGACCATGGCCGACTGCGCCTGCCACATAAGGATGCAGTGCGGGCATAACGCTGGCAATATCACCCATATCCGTGCAGCCGGTGCCCCAGGTATCTTCCAAATAAACCTGCTCCTTGCCGAAGAGCGCGCAGGCAATTTCATAACCAAACTGCTTCATATCCTCATTGGGGTTCAGCGGGAAATAGCCCATCAAATCGGAAATTTCCACATTGGCTCCCATGGCCAGCGCGGAAGCGGCAAGCGCACGGTTGACTTTGCTGTTGGCGGCGACAATGCTGTCCAGAGTTGCTCCGCGGACGTAGCTTTCTATGGAGACTGTTTCGGGAATGGCATTGACGGCGGAGCCGCCTGCCGTAATGATGGGATGCACGCGGATGTGATCGTCGTCTACAAAGGTCTCACGTAGTGCATTGATGGCGGAAAGCCCCAGGTTGGCAGCGTAGAGAGCATTGATGCCCTTTTGCGGCGAACCGCCGGCATGGGCGGATTTACCATGATAGGTAATATTTTTACTCAGGCAACCGTTGGATCCCAGGGGGAAACCAATCAGTTGCTTGGAGGCGGCGGAGTGCACCATAAAGGCGGCATCCACACCGTCCAGATAGCCGCGATACAGGAATTCCACTTTGCCGCCGAAATATTTGATAATGCCCTGTTCTTTCAGCTTTTTGCGATATCCCAGCTCCAGCAGCTCTTCTGCCGGCACGGCGATCAGCCGCACTTTGCCGCAGAGCAGCGAACGGATTTCGGGCGCACGGAGAGCGGCGGCAATGCCCAGCAGTGCTGCACACTGTGCATGGTGCCCGCAGGCATGTACGTAGCCGTTTTCCGGATTGCTTTCCGGATGATTGGCGCAAATCAGGCTGTCCATTTCACCGAAAACGGCAATGGTGGGGCCGGGGCGCCCGGTTTCCAGGTCGGCGTAAAATCCGGGAATATTGCCCGCCATCACCGGCTGATATCCCAATGCTTCAAAACGTTCTTTCAGGTAACCGTTGGCGTACCATTCCCGGTAACCAGTCTCGGGATGTGCCCAAAGGTCGCGCTCTGCCTGCAGCATCAATGCATGATGAGGCTGCAATGCGCCGTCGATCAGAGGTAAAAATTCATACATGGAAATCACTCCTCTCAAATCTCAATGGATAAATTCAGTGTAACATACTGTGCTTTTCCTGGCAATTACGGCTTATCCCGGCAAATAAAAAACTTCCGTAGTCAACGGAAGTTGGGAACGAAAATTTGTTTGGCAGCAGAAAAATCAGGGTTGTTCTGTGAAAGGCTCGCGCTGAGCCAGCTGCCGCAGCCCCGGGGGCAGATCAAAGAAATTATAAGTGCCGGCGCTTTTGATAGCGGCCAGCATACTTTTCTTGGCATCGGGATTGTGTTTTAAAAACAGATTGATGAATTCTCGCGCCACGACACGCTTGGTGCTGCCGTCTACAGGGCACGGATTTTTATAGACGGGGATCTCTTTCTGGCGCACCGTGCCGATGATTTCCTTTTCGGGAAGATATAAAAACGGGCGAATCAGCGTGATGCCGGTGCGGCTCAGATGTGTGACGGGGGCGAAGGTGCTGAGGCGGCCTTCGTAGACAAAGCTGAGCACAAAAGTTTCCAGCAAATCCTCCAGGTTGTGAGCAAAAGCCACCTTATTGCAGCCCAGACGCACGGCCGCATCGTATAAGGCGCCTTTGCGCATTTTGGAACAGAGGGCACAGGGGTTTTTCTCCTTGCGTGTTTCAAAAACGATCTGGTTGATTTCTGTTTTTTCGGTGTGATGTTCAACGCCAAGGCTGCGGGCAAAATCAGCGATGGCTTCACCGGCAAAGCCGGGAAACCCCACGTCTACTGTCAGGGAAAGGAAGGAAAAATCCTTTTTGATATATTGGCGGTACAACCCCATTGCGTAGAGCAACAGCATGGAATCTTTGCCTCCCGAGACGCCGATGGCAATGCGATCTCCTTCTTCAATCATGGAAAACGCGTCGCAAGCGCGGCGCATCATGCCTAAAACTTGTTTCATATGTGTAAATACTCCCTAAAATTCTCATTCAGTATAATATATCCCAAAACACATTGCAAGAAGAGAAGGGATACGTTATACTGTATTATTAGGGAAAGTATGAAATAATGCAAAAACACATATTTCAATAGAGGTATTTATGAGAAGATTATTTACATCCGAATCGGTGACGGAAGGGCATCCCGATAAAATCTGCGACCAGATTTCCGACAGTATCCTGGATGAAATCCTGGCTCAGGATAAACAGGCTCGCGTAGCCTGCGATGTTGCAGTCAATACAGGCATTGTGCTGGTGATGGGCGAAATTACCACCAGCGGATATGTAGATATGCAGAAAGTGGCGAGAGATACCATTCGCCGCATTGGATATACCGGTGGACGGACAGGCTTTGATGCCGATAATTGCGGCGTACTGGTCTGTATCGATGAGCAGTCGGCAGATATTGCAATGGGCGTAAATGACGCTCTGGAAAACCGCGGGAGCGGCGTCTATGATATCGGTGCCGGCGACCAGGGCATGATGTTTGGTTATGCCTGCAATGAGACGGATACGCTGATGCCATATGCCATTACGGCGGCGCACGACCTGACTCGGCGGCTGGCAACTGTGCGTAAAGAGGGAATTTTGGATTTTATTCTGCCTGATGGGAAAGCACAGGTGACGGTGGAATACGATGAAGCAGGCAAGCCCCGCCGCATCGAAACGGTAGTCGTCTCTTCCCAGCATGTCGAAGAAGTTTCCTATGCTGATTTGAAGGAAGGCATTTACGAAGAAGTAATTAAAAAGACATTGGATCCTGCAATGCTGGATGCCAACACCAAGATCCTCATCAACCCTACCGGCCGTTTTGTGGTAGGCGGGCCCAAGGGGGATTCCGGCCTGACCGGCAGAAAGATCATCGTTGACTCCTATGGCGGCTATGGGCGCCATGGCGGCGGTGCTTTTTCGGGTAAGGACCCGACAAAGGTAGACCGCAGTGCGGCTTATGCAGCCAGATATGTAGCCAAGAATATCGTGGCGGCCGGTCTGGCGGAAAAGTGTGAGCTGGAGTTGGCTTATGCCATTGGCGTAGCGCAGCCGGTCAGTATTTTTGCAGAAACTTTTGGAACCGGAAAGGTAGATGATGCCCGCTTGGCTGAAATCGTAAGAAAACATTTTGATCTGCGCCCCGCGGCCATTATCGAACGGCTGAATCTGCGCAATATATCCTATGCGCCGGTTGCTGCGTATGGTCATTTCGGCAGAAAGGATCTGGATTTGCCCTGGGAGCGCCTGGACTTGGTTGAGGCATTGAAAGAGGAAGTATAAATCTTGTCGTACATTGAAGGCACTGTAGTCGATATTATTTACAGAAACGAACAGAATTCCTATACGGTGCTGGAGCTGGAAGCGGAAGGCAACCTGATTGTTTGCGTGGGCGGCATTCCGCTCATCCAGCCGGGGGAGTATGTCCGTTTTTACGGCGGGTATACCACCCATAAAAACTATGGACGGCAGTTTAAAGTGACGGGTATGGAGTCGCGTATGCCGGAAAGTGATGAGAGCATCCGCATGTTTTTGGCAGGTGGGCTCATTAAGGGTATTGGAGAAGCGACTGCGCAGAAAATCGTGGAACTGTTTCATGGGGAGACTTTTGCCGTGATTGAAAACGAGCCGGAGCAGCTGGCTCAGGTAAAAGGCATCAGCCTGCGCATGGCCATGAAGATTCACGAAGAATTTCATGGCATGCAGACAGTGCGCGGCATTGTCATGCAGTTGCAAAAAATGGGGCTTACCGTAAAGGAAGCCATGGCCGCCTATGAGGCCTATGGCAGCGGAGCTCCCTTTTTGATTGAAAAAAATCCCTATCGTTTGATGGATGATGTGCAAGGGATCGGCTTTGCAAAGGCGGATCGCATTGCCGAAAATCTGGGAGGCGAGCAATACGCGCAACTGCGTACTCAGAGTGCAATTCGTTATGTGCTCAAGCAGAGCATGCAGGGCGGGCATACCTGCCTGCCGGAAAGCCTGCTTCTCCGCCGGTCGGCAGAGTTTCTGCAGGTTGGGGAGACGGAAGCGGAAGAAGGGCTGAAGCGGTTGATTGCTTCCGGTTATGTGGCGGAAAACAGCTATAATGGCGTGCGGGCGGTGGCTGACAGCACTGCTTTTCTGACAGAATCGTATATCGCCTATAAGCTGGTTTATCTGAGTAAATCCGCGCCCAAGATGCAGGTGCGCGACGAAGTGACGGAGCAGGTATTGGCGCGGGAAACCATGCTTTCGCAGGAGCAGAGTGCGGCGGTGCGCATGGCGGTCAGTGCGCCTGTTTCCATCATTACCGGCGGCCCGGGTACGGGCAAGACGACTATTCTCAACCAGGTGCTTAAAATATTTGAGCAGTGCGGTGTGGTGGCATTGCTGGCTGCGCCTACCGGGCGGGCGGCAAAACGCATGGAAAGCGCCACCGGCCGCCCTGCCAAGACCATTCATCGCCTGCTGGAGTACGGCGCTGATCCGGAGGAAGAAGATGCCGCCAATTTCGGTAACTTTCGGCGGGATGAAGATCATCCCCTGGAAGCAGATGCTGTCATTATTGACGAATCTTCCATGGTGGATATTTTTCTCATGCGCAGCCTTTTGGCGGCTTTGGAGCCGGGAACACGCCTGATTTTGACGGGCGATGCCGATCAGCTGCCTTCGGTAGGGCCGGGCAATGTTTTGAAGGATATCATTGCCAGCGGAGCCGTGCCCTCTACCATGCTCAATGAGGTGTTTCGTGCCGGTGGCAATATTGTGCTTAACGCCCATAAAGTGAATTTGGGGCAGCCCATTGAACTGTTCCGGGCGGGGGACTTTGTTTTTCAGCCGGCTGCTTCGCCGGAAGAGGCGCTGCAGGCGGTACTTTCCGCCTATCTGCATCGCATGGAACTGGGCGAGAGTATGGAAGAAGTGCAGGTTATTTGCCCAATCAAGAAGGGGACGATCGGTGTCTATCATATCAATCAGCAGATACGCGAGACGCTGAATCCGCGCAGTGTGGAAAAACAAGAGGTGACCTATGGGGAAAGCCTGTTCCGCGAAGGCGATAAGGTCATGCAGATTGTCAATAATTATACCAAGAGCTGGCATCTCGAGGGGGCTTCCCCCATTTTAACCAAAGGGGAAGGTGTGTATAACGGCGATATGGGGCGTATTGTCCGCATATCGGGTGAGGAACGGACACTGCACATTCTTTTTGATGGGGAACGTATTGCCGAATATTCTTTTGAAGAGTTGAACGAAATTGAGCTGGCCTATGCTGTGACAGTGCATAAAAGCCAGGGTAGCGAATTTGATACGGTGATTTTGCCGCTTTACTATGGCTACAGCGATTTTCTGACTCGAAATCTGCTATATACGGCGCTGACGCGCGCCAAGAAAAAATTGATGATCATTGGGCGCGAATCCACCGTGCGCAATATGATTGGCAATGCCAGAATTTCTCAACGCTTTACAGCGCTGGATCATGAAATCAAAAAAGAACAGGCATTTGCGGAAAATGCCCAGGCAGGGCGCCGGCTGTTCCGGGAAGAGCTGGAGCAGGCAGATGATCTGCTGGATATTTTCCCGGATGAGGAGCCATAAGGAGGCGAGAGGATGACGCTGCTGTTTCCCAGGATTCCGGTTTGCGTCTACTGTGGGCGAGAATTGCCTGTCGGGGTAGTATGCCCCGATTGTGAAAAACTGCTGAGCCGCTATGCGCTGTTTGGGCGGGCACAGTATCCTTTTGCCTGTTGCGGTGCATACCATTATAATCAGCTGGCCAGTTGGTTGATGCAGGCTTTTAAATTTGAAGATGCTCGCTGGCTTGCGGATTATATTTCCGACCAAATATGGCGGACAGTGCAAAAGGAGCGCTTCGATGTTATTTGTTTTGTGCCGCTGCATTCCAAAAGGCTCGCGCAGCGGGGATATAATCAGGCACGGCTGTTGGCAGAGAAACTGGCGCAGTTTTCCGGGCGTCCCTGCCTGGATGTGCTGCAACGGGCGCGGAATACCAAGACGCAATCGCATCTGCCTCATGAGATTCGTCAGGAGAACGTACGGGGCGCATTTACTTTGCTGCCGGGTGCACAAGCACAGCTGCAAGGCAAGCGGGTACTGCTGGTGGACGATGTAATCACGACGGGCGCGACTATTTCCGGCTGTGCAGCTCTGTTGGAGCAGGCAGGTGCAGAAGTGCTGTGCGCGGCATTTGCGGTAGCAGCGCCCGGTGGAATCAGGAAAAAATAGTACGAGGAATTTATTTTTTTTGAAAATAGCGCTATAATAAAGAAGAAGCATTTCTTTCAGGTCTGTGGTTGAAAGTCGAGGCCAGACGCAGGCGAAGCGATCCACATAACCCGGAAAAATTCCGGTGAGCATGGTGCGTTTTAGAAGTAAGTCCGTCCGGGTCATGTGCCCGAGAGGAGTAGTAGTGGGGAGGCAAGGGCCTTAGGAGCGAACCTTCCAGGCGGCGAGTGTGGGGGCAAAGACCAGGTCAGCTGAAAGAAACGCTTTTTTTTGTGAAAAAATTTTGAAATCTGCCTGTAAAAAAGAGGATTATCTGCATGATTTGTTGAAATAATAATATACAGCAGGGCAAATGCCGGCTGGTATAGATGCAGATAAAGGAGGGCAAATATATGTTGCTGACGATCAAAGGCAAGGGCATGGCAGTTTCTGAGTATTTTGAGAATATTGTCACGAAAAAAGCCAGAAAACTGGAGCGTTATTTTAAAGACGATACCGAAGTGATTGTAACGCTCTCGATCGAGAAGAGCAGGCACATCGCAGAGGTGACCGTCCCGTTTTTTGATGGAACGCTGCTGCGGGCAGAGGAATCCAGCGGGGATCTTTATGGCTCTATCGATGCGGCACTCAAAAAGCTGGAGCGGATGATCCGCCGCCATCGCACACGCCTGGAAAAGGATCTGCACGAAAAGGCCTATACTTATGAGGAACCTGTTTATGAAGAGGAAGAGCCTTTGATGGACGAGGAAGAACCGGCAAAGCTGGTGCGCCGTAAGACTTTCCCGGCCAAGCCCATGAGCGTAGAAGAAGCTGAGCTGCAGATGGATCTGCTGGGTCATGCGTTTTTCGCATTTGTCTCTGCTGAGACAGGAGAAGTGAATGTGCTTTATCGGCGCAGAGACGGCAATTATGGCTTGCTGGAGCCGGATTACGAATAGAAAATCTGAAAAAGGCATCGGAAGATGCCTTTTTTTATGTCTCTTTTTGTGTTTTTTGGGGGAATGGATGAGAATTTACAAAGCAATCATATTTCGGGCGGGGCTGTGCGTTGAATCCGATAGAGAAAGATGATAAAATGAGGTGAATCTGATAAAGTGAGGGAAATATGGGGTTATTTAATCGCGAAGATAAATTTCTGAAAAAGGCCAGAAAACAAGCTGATCAGGTGGTGGCATTGAAAGAGCGGTTTGCTGCCCTGGATGACGCCGCCCTGGCTGCAAAGACACAGGAATTCAAACATAGAGTGCAGGCTGGTGAAAGCCTGGATGCGTTACTGCCCGAAGTGTTCGCGCAAGTGCGGGAGGCTTCCCGCCGCGTATTGGGAATGGAGCACTATTATGTGCAGATTCTGGGCGGTATTATTTTGCATAATGGCGATATTGCCGAAATGAAAACGGGTGAGGGCAAGACGTTGGCAGCTACGCTGCCGGTCTGTCTCAATGCTTTGACCGGCAAGGGCGTTCATGTGGTGACGGTCAATGAATATCTGGCTCGCAGAGACAGCGAATGGATGGGAAAACTCTATCGTTTTTTGGGTTTCAGCGTCGGATTGCTGGAGCGGGATGCGGATATTACTGCCAAACAACAGGCCTATCAGGCAGATATCACTTACGGCACCAATAATGAATTTGGCTTTGATTATCTGCGGGATAATATGAAAGTCTATCAGGAGGAATTGGTGCAGCGGGAATTGCACTATGCCATTGTCGATGAGGTGGACTCGATTCTCATCGACGAGGCGCGCACGCCGCTGATTATTTCCGGTTCGGGAGATGAAAGTTCGGAATTATATGCCCGGGCAGATGCTTTTGTGCGCGGGCTGCAGGCCGAAACGGATTATGAGATCGATGAAAAACAGAAGACGATCAACTTGACTGAGCAGGGAATTGCCCGGGCAGAAAGTTACTTTAGCCTGGAAAATCTGAGTGATATTCAAAATACTACGATCAATCACCATATTAACCAGGCATTGCGTGCGCACTATATCATGCGGCGGGATATCGATTATGTAGTGCAAAACGGAGAAATACTCATTGTCGATGAATTTACCGGCCGCCTGATGGTAGGCAGGCGCTATTCCGATGGTCTGCATCAGGCGATTGAAGTGAAGGAAAAGGTAAAGATTAAAAACGAATCCAAAACGCTGGCGACCATTACCTTCCAGAATTTCTTCCGCATGTATGAAAAACTGGCCGGCATGACGGGTACCGCCAAAACCGAAGAGGCAGAATTTGAGGGGATTTATGATTTGGGCGTGGTAGAGATTCCCACGCATAAGCCCATGATCCGTGAGGATAAGCCGGATGTGGTGCTCGGCACAGAGGCACAAAAGTTCGAAGCAGTAATTGAGGAAATTTGTGCGGTGCACCAGAGTGGGCGCCCGTTATTGGTCGGTACGGTTTCGGTAGAAAACAGTGAGAAGCTGAGCGCCATGCTGCGGCGGCGGGGTGTGCACCATGAGGTGCTGAATGCCAAAAACCATGAAAAGGAAGCTTATATCATTGCGCAGGCAGGCAAGTTTGGCGCTGTGACCATTGCGACAAATATGGCAGGGCGCGGCACAGATATCATATTGGGCGGCAACGCTGATTATCTGGCTAAATATGAAATGCACCGCCAGGGGTATAGCGAGGATATGATTTATTCCGCCTCTATTGCGATGGAAAGCAATGACCCGGATGTGCTGGCGGCCCGTAAGATTTATCGGCATTTATATGAAAGCTTTAAAGAGGAAACGGAAGTCGATCGCGAAAAAGTGCTGGCGGCAGGGGGATTGTATATCATCGGTACCGAGCGCCATGAGAGCCGTCGGATTGATAATCAGCTGCGCGGCCGCAGCGGCCGGCAGGGAGATCCGGGTGCTTCCAAATTTTACGTTGCTTTTGAAGATGAATTGATGCGCCTGTTTGGCGGGGAACGTATGCAGAGCCTGATGCAGGGAATGACGAAAGGCCGGGCGGTGCCTATGGAATATAAGATGCTTTCCAAACAGATTGAGCGCGCACAGAAGCGGATTGAGGAGCGCAACTTTGCAGCCCGCAGCCACGTACTCAAGTATGACGACGTGATGAACAAGCAAAGGGAGGTAATTTATTCTCAGCGCAGAAAAGTTTTGCTTGGCGAGGATATTTCTGATACTATAGTAGGGATGCGGCACACGCTGCTGGAAAATCTGGTAGATGCGCAATGTGCGCTGGGGCCGGAGGGCTTTGATGCCGAAGCGCTGATAAAATCCGCAGTGGAAGTGCTGGGGATTGCCAACCTGAAGGAGTTGATCCGCCTGCCTGTCACGTATGAAAACCGCCAGAAGCTGAAGGCGGAGCTGGAGGAGATTGCCCAGAAGGTATATCAGCTGAAAGCGCAGGAATTTGCTGCGGCCGGGGATGATATCAAGAATGCCGAGCGGGTGCTGCTGCTGCAGGCTGTCGATGAAAAATGGATGGACCACATCGATGCTATGGATCAGCTGCGGCGAGGCATTGGGCTGCGCTCTTATGGGCAGACCGATCCGGTGGTCGCTTTCCAGAAGGAAGGATTTGATATGTTCGATGAGATGATCGAAAATATCGGCCGCGCGACTGTGACGATGCTGTACCATGTGCGTCCCGGGCAGAAAGTGGAGCGCAAACGGAAAGAATCGGTTTTGCGCGCTAATTATAAGGAAGAAGGAGCGGCGCACGCCAAGAAGGCAGCCGTAAAGCCGCGCCGGAATGATCTCTGCCCATGTGGCAGCGGCAAAAAGTATAAAAACTGCCATGGCCGGGAGGCTTAAGCGGTTGATATGACGATAAGCGTTGGCGAAAAGCCTGCGCGGAAAATAAAAAAATAATAATTGAAAGAGGTGACTAACAGCATGATCCAGCTCGATGGATATAAGACATTATTGCAAGATGCGAAGACTATGCTGAAAGAGGCAGGTGAATCACTTTGACCTCGCCCAGATGCAGGAAGAACTGAACGGACTGCGGGCACAAATGGAAGCGCCCGGGTTTTGGGAAGATGTAGAACAGGCGAACAAAGTGAATAAACAGATCCGCCCGTTGGAGGAAACACTGGCCAAGAGCCGGGAGTTAGATGAACTGGCGGAAGAATTGGAAACGATGATCCAATTGGCGGAAGAAGAGGGAGATGATAGCCTGGATGCCGAAATCGAGCAGCTGGGAGATTCTCTGAAGCATGAGGCAGAAGCGTTTAAGCTGAGCGCCTTGCTTAGCGGACCGTATGATAAGAATAATGCGATTCTTTCCCTGCATGCAGGTGCCGGCGGCACTGAGGCGCAGGACTGGACGTCCATGCTCTATCGGATGTATACCCGCTGGGCGGAGAGACGGCATTTCACAGTGAAAATACTGGATTTTCTGGAAGGAGAAGAGGCGGGCGTCAAGAGCGTAACCATGCTGATTCAGGGGCTGAATGCTTATGGTTATCTGCGCAGTGAAAAAGGCGTACATCGCCTGGTGCGCATTTCGCCTTTCGATTCTGCGGCGCGGCGGCATACATCCTTCTCTTCGGTGGATGTAACACCCGAGTTGGCAGAAGATACTGATTTTGAGATCAATATGGATGAAGTGCGCATTGATACGTATCGTTCTTCGGGTGCGGGCGGCCAGCACGTCAATAAGACCGACTCGGCAGTGCGTATGACGCATATTCCCACCGGTATTGTGGCGCAGTGCCAGAATGAGCGTTCTCAGATTCAGAACCGCGAACAATGCCTGATGATTCTGCGCTCCAAGTTGGCTGAGCTGCGTGAAGCGGAGCGGCTGGCTGAGCTGCAGGAGATCAAGGGCGAGCTCAAAAAAATCGAATGGGGCAGCCAGATTCGCAGCTATGTATTCCATCCCTATACGATGGTGAAAGATCACCGGACGCTGGCTGAAACAGGTAATATTACGGCCGTGATGGATGGTGATATTGATATGTTTATCAACGCCTATCTTATCATGAGCTGACAGGGGAAATTATGGCAGAACTCATCATCATTATACTGGGCGTGGCAGCGGATCAGCTGAGCAAGGCCTGGGTTTCGGCAAATCTGTATGGCAGATCGGTCACGATTCTGGAAGGTGTGTTGAACTACTCTTATGTGGAGAATACAGGCGCCGCCTTTGGCATGCTGGGAGAAAATACGGTACTGCTGGCGGTGTTTTCCGGGCTGATGTCTGCTGTGCTTATCTATATTCTTTTGCGCTACCGCAAAATGTTCAGCCGGCTTTCCAATTTGTCGCTGTCGCTGATTGTGGCGGGAGCGCTGGGAAACTTTATCGACCGCGCATTCCATGGGTTTGTAGTGGATTTCATTGAATTTAAATTTATGAATTTTGCGGTCTTCAACATTGCGGATATCTGCGTGACGATGGGAACAATTCTGTTGGTGATGGCACTTCTCTTTTTGGAAGCAGACAACTTTGAAAAATTTGAACAGGCGGAAGCGGCGCGTAAACAGAAAAAGTCCGCTTCCCGATAATCATGGAAGGGGTTTCTGTCGTGGAAACTGCAGCTGCGAAAGAGGAAAATGGCGGCACTGCCGTGCGGGAACTTTGCTTTACGGCACCGCAGAATGCGCCGCGCATGGATAAATGCCTGCAGTTGCTGATGCCCGATCAAAGCCGCTCCTTTTGTAAAAAACTGTTGGAAGGCGGGCGCGTGACGGTGGATGGCAAAACTGTGGATGCAGCCTATAAGCCAAGGGCGGGCAGCCGCATTCTTTGCTGTTTGCCGGAAGCCGCCGATCCGCAGGAAATTAAACCTGAGCAGATTCCGCTGGATATTATTTACGAGGATTCCTGTTTGCTGGTGATCAATAAGCCGAAGGGTATGGTGACGCATCCGGCTGCAGGTAATTATGAGCATACGCTGGTCAACGCTTTGCTGGGTTATGGCTGCCCGCTTTCGGATTGCAACGGGGATCCGCTGCGGCCGGGCATTGTGCATCGCCTGGATAAGGATACTACCGGGTTGCTGGTGGTGGCCAAAACAAATGAGGCACATGAGAACCTGGCGTGGCAAATCCGCGAAAAGCAGGCGCATCGCATCTATACGGCACTGTGTTTCGGCAATGTACGTGCAGACGAGGGTATCATTGAGCAACCGATCGGGCGTCATCCGGTCGAACGTAAAAAAATGGCAGTAGTACAGGGCGGTCGGCCGGCTGTGACGGAATATACCGTTCTGGCTCGTTATGGCAGCTATACATTGGTGCAGGCGCGCTTGCAGACCGGCCGTACCCATCAGATCCGCGTACATTTTGCCTATCAGGGGTTTGCAATAGTGGGAGATCCGTTGTATACGCGCCAAAAGTCACCGTTTGCAACGCAGGGGCAGGTTCTGCATGCAGGGCGCCTGGAGCTGCAGCATCCGCAAAGCGGCCGGTGGATGGTCTTTGAAGCGCCGCTGCCTGCTTATTTTGCAGAAATCCTGCAAAAATTGGAAACTAAACGCAGGGATTAAAAACAGTTCTGATATCATACGGAGGAAAGATAGACAATGGGGTTTTGGCGTTTCTTATTTGGCAGATCGGAAGAACAATCGGCAAAGTTTGATACGCGGCCGAATCAAAAGCATAAAGGACTGTGGCAGGATAATGATTCCGCTCCGGTTACTCAGAATTTCCGGTCGGCTTATGGCATGGAAGAATTGCGGCAGCGGTTTTCGATGCTGTACCGACAGAACTTTCCGCAATATACGATTTTGGAGGATGTCCCGGCCAGGCAACTGTGGGAAGGTTGTCATCCGGCCTGCACTCCTGTGCAATTTCTCTTTTGCCGGGGAGAACAGCCTGTGCTGGCAGTTGTGCTGGTGCGTGCGAATACCTACCGCGGCAAAAATGTCATGGGGACGAAGGAGCTCTGCGAGCAGAAAGGAATTGGCTATTTGCGCTTTTTTGTGGAAATGCCCAATGAGCCGGCCTATATTATAGAACGCACCAGGCAGCACCTGGCGTAGGCCGGGAGAGAGAATGTATGTTTGCCGCAAGGCTGACAGAATAAAAGACAAAGAGGAACGCATGGCACCTACGGCGGGCAAAGCACGACTTGATTCATTGGTTGTGTAGGTAACAAAGTTGTGTACGGTCTGGTATGCTTACTAAGCATTTTAAAGCTTTTCCTCTTTGTTTTTTTGTGGAGAAAATAAACATGAGCATATTACGACGGCTGAGTACTCCTGAACTTTGGGAAGCTTTTTATATAAAGAGAACGGACGATGAGCGCATGGACAGGCGGGAAGCGGAAGATTTGCGCGCATTTATTGATGCGCGGGAGTATCTGCCGGTGATAGAGCGTATAGAAGCAGGAATTCCTTTCCCGTTTCCTCACAAGAAGCAGATTAATAAGATGCACTCCAATAAAAAACGCATCATTTACACGTTTGACCGTGCTGAAAACTATGTGCTGAAGCTGTTGGCACAACAGCTGCATGCCTATGATGGCTGTTTTGGTAAAAACCTTTATTCCTTTCGCAACGATTGCGGTGTGCGGCATGCAATTGCGGATTTGACAGGCGTGCCGGGGATAGACGGGATGTATGCTTATAAAGCGGATATCCACGATTATTTCAATTCGGTGGATGTAAGTCTGCTGCTGCCTCTGCTGCGGCAAATGCTGGGTGAAGCAGAGCGGGATTTGTTTGAATTTTTGCGTGAATTATTGGAAAACGAATGGGTGTTGTGGGAAGAGAAGGCAGTGCGGGAGCAAAAGGGCATCATGGCCGGAGTGCCGGTTTCTTCCTTTTTGGCCAATCTTTATCTGGCGGATATGGATGCTTTTTTTGCGCGGGAAGGCGTGCCTTATGCGCGCTATTCCGATGATGTTTTGCTGTTTGCACCGACGCGGGCACAACTGGAGCGGCGAGTTCGGCAGCTGCATGAATATTTGGCTGCACGCCATTTACGGCTTAATCCGGAAAAAGAGGCTTATATAGAACCGGGAGAACCTTGGAATTATCTGGGTTTTTCTTATTGCCGGGGTGTGATCGACGTATCTCCTGTGACAATTGATAAGTTGAAAGGTAAAATGAAGCGCAAAGCCAGAGCACTGCAACGTTGGCGACTGCGCAAAGGGGCTTCGCCCGAACAGGCCATTCGCGCTTATATACGGCATTTCAACCGAAAATTTTTTGCAAATACAGCAGAGCATGAACTGACCTGGTGCCGTTGGTTTTTCCCTGTGATTAATACGGTAACGGGACTTAAAGAAATCGATCATTATATGCAGCAATGCATCCGTTTTCTGGTCAGTGGTAAGTATACCAAAGCCAATTATAATCTGCGCTATGAAACGATGCGACAGTTGGGCTACCGCAGTTTGGTAGGTGCTTATTATCAAAAGGGCGGAACAAACTGTAAAACTGTGCCGCGGGAGGCAAAAAAAGAATGAAATCTGCCCGAGTGGCACATAGGGATTGAGAAAAGAGCAGGGAACCCTCCCTGCTCAAAGTTTTAATGGGAAAATTGCGGAAATCCTTCCGAGCGGATGTCCTGTGCCGATGCGATTGGCTCCGATACTGATTGAGGTGTGCGAAAATAAAAATGCGGCAGAAATATCATTCTGCCGCAAAAATATAGGATTGAATCAATCTTCCAATAAAATGCGCTGTTGTTTATAGACATCGCCCGAACCCAGCGTTATTACGATGTCGCCTGGCTGCCAATGCTCCAGCAGATATGCTTTAATATCTGCGAAGGTGGGCAGATAAAGGCAATTGTGCGAATGGGCGTCGATCAATTTCACAACGTCGGTGGCATGGATTTCGCCGCGGTCGATATCTCTGCCGGGATAAATATCCGGCATCATGACCACATCGGCATTTTCAAAAGCCAGAGCGTATTTTTCCTTAAGCGTTTTCGCGCGTGTGAAGGAATTGCACTGGAAAAGGACGTACATTTTTTTATGGGGATATTTTTTGGCGGCGGACAGGCAGGCCTTGATTTCAGTGGGGTGATGGGCGTAATCGTGGAAGATTTTTACGCCGTCCCGTTCACCAATCAGCTCAAAGCGGCGGCCAGCCAGATGATAATGCTCCAGAGAAGCATTGATGTGTTCCATATCCAGATGGAACACCGTGTGACACAAAGCTGCGCAGGCCAACGCATTTTCCACGTTGTGCAATCCCGGAACATGCAATTGAATACGCCCCAGATTCTGCTCGCCGTAATAGACGTCGAAGCTGGGATTGCCCAGCTCATCATAATCGATGGCACGTGCAGAATAATCTCCATTCCCGGAAACGGAATAAGTAATGATTTTGTGCGCGATTTTGGGCAATATCTCCCGCGTATTGGCGTCATCTGCATTGGCAAAAAGAATACCGTCTGCCGGCATGAGATTGGTAAAATCGACAAAGGTCTGTTTGATTTCATCCAGGTCCTTATAATAGTCCAGATGATCATCATCGATATTATTGATAATAATATAGGAAGGATGCATGGTCATGAAGCTACGCACATACTCGCAGGCTTCGGTGATAAACAATTCCTGCCCGCCTGCGCGCACCCCGCCCGAAAGGAAATCCACCATGCCGCCGACGTGAACAGTAGGATCCAGATGGGTATCCTTGGTGATCAGCGCCAACATAGAGGTGATAGTCGTCTTGCCATGACAGCCGGAAACACAGATGCAGGTATGATAATCCTTGCTGATCTGCCCCAATAATTCGCTTCGTTCCAACATGGGAATGCCGTGCTCTTTGGCATAGGCAAATTCCACGTTGGTGGGTTTGATTGCTGCGGTATAGACAACTAAGGCAGCGCCTTCCACATAAGAGGCGTCGTGGCCGATGTGGAAAGGTATGCCCTTTTCTTTTAATACATCGGTAAACTGGGATTGATTTTGGTCGGAACCGGAAACCTGATAACCCATTTTGACCAGAATCTGTGCCAGCCCACTGGTAGAGCAGCCGCCGATACCGATAAAATGAACGCGGCCGTTTTTATAATCAGTCAATTGAACAGAATTCATAAGATTTCCCTCCTGAGGGATACTAATAGTTGATGCCGGTTGATAAGCCGGCTAAATGCGCTGCGCAAAAAGCACACCATCGCATAATTATTATTTATTATACTAAAATATAGGTGGAATAATCAATAAAATCACGAAAAAAACTGGATTTTATGGGGGAAAGATGATAAAATACGAAATATATGGAAATAATGAATAAAAAAATTCGGAGTTATAACGTATGATCGATATTGCCACCAGAAAAGAGCGGCTGAGCATTATCAGCCAGATTCTCACGAATCATCCCAGCCATCTGTATCCGCTTTCCTATTTTTCGGAAATGTTTGGTTCCGCAAAATCTACTTTGAGTGAGGATATTTCTATTATTAAAGAGACACTGCATAAATATGGGCAGGGCGAAATCGAAGTATTAATGGGCGCGGGCGGCGGCGTACGTTATCTGCCATATATCGGAGAAGCAGAGAAGGAGCAGGTGATGAAGGAAATTCTGGTAAAAATGCAGAATCCTTCGCGCATTCTGCCGGGAGGGTACGTTTACACGGCGGATATTTTCTATAATCCTTATTATATAGAAAAATTTTCCCGTATTCTTTGGGGATTCTTCAGCCGCGCCAATCCGGATTTTATTATTACTGCCGAAACAAAGGGGATCCCACTGGCCATGGGTGTGGCTAGGCTGTTTGATCGTCCGCTGGTTGTGGCGCGCAGGGAAAGCAAAGTAACCGAAGGATCTGTTGTGACGATTAATTATATTTCGGGTTCATCCAAACGCATTCAGACCATGTCGCTTGCGAAACGTGCGGTCAGTGAGGGCCAGAAGACGATTATCATCGACGACTTTATTGCCGGAGGAGGTACTGTGCGCGCCATTTTTGAGATGATGAAGGAATTCAGCATTACCGTGCTGGGGTGCGGAGCGGCAATTTCAACCAGACAGCCGGAACATAAACGCATTGAAAATTATAAGAGCCTTATGGTGTTGGAAGAGGTCAATGAAGAATTGCAAAAGCTGGTTGTCTCTTCTAATATATGATTTTGCATGATTCCGGTATAATGTTTCTTTACAAATAAAGCCAGAGCAGAATAAAAACGATGGCAATGGAAGTATAAGAGACGTTGGGTGGCCGGAAAAGAAAAGGGGAAATGCGTATATTTTCCTGCGAGGTTGTGCAGAATTTTAGAGTAATATCGAACTTAAACTAAGTCAAAATCTGAAAATATACGAGTTTAAAAAAATATAAAAAAATATAAAAAAAAGTGTTGACAGAGGGGTGGGGGTTTGGTATTATAAATGAGCGCTCACGAGAGCGCAGAACCTTGACAAGCAAATAACGTAAACAAAGAAGCATCAA
>JABLTO010027373.1_pt1 | contig 20158 bp, 16 predicted proteins | sample 7160091 | NCBI WGS metagenome assembly JABLTO01 (sample SAMN14651225, study PRJNA627086) | human gut metagenome | isolation source: feces | host: Homo sapiens
AAAGGATGAAATCGCTGGACTCTGATATGACCGGACTCATAAGCCGGTACAGAAACGGTGAGTATATACATTCCAACGAGTTCAGAAAGCTTGATGTTGAGTTTCACAAGGCTGTCATAGACGGCTGCGGAAATCAGATGATAAGCAAGTCAGCAGACATGTTTCTGGCTACATGCATAGAATGGTACAGCGTGTGGACAGATCTTGATCTCGACAGAGTTCTTGAAGATTTTGAAAAGTATCATCCTATGATAGTGAAAGCGATAGAATCTCATGACGCTGATGAAGCGTACAGGCTGTCGCTGGAGCATACTCAGGAGATCATTGACTTTTACAGAAGCGGAAAATCATAGAAAACCTTATTGAAAACATACCGGCGCTGTGTTATACTCATAGAGTTATGTGCCGGCGTGATGGAATTGGCAGACGTGCGGGACTCAAAATCCCGTGGTGGCAACACCGTATCGGTTCGACCCCGATCGCCGGCACCATCTAAATTCATGGAGGTTAATGATGAGCGAAAATACAATAGCTTATATCCAGATGTTTGCGCCACTCATTCTTATCTTTGCTGCTTTATGGTTCTTCATGATAAGGCCGCAGAAGAAGAGAGATAACGAAACAAAGCAGATGAGAAACAGCCTGCACGAAGGTGACGAGATCGTTACTATAGGCGGTATCGTAGGCAAGGTCCTCAACGTAAAGGAAGATTCTGTCGTTGTTTATGTAGGAACAGACAAGACAAAGATCGAGTTCAAAAAATGGGCCATCGGCGAAGTTTCAAAGAAGTCTGAAAAGGCTGCAGCAAAGGCTGAACCTGCAAAGGAAGAGGCTGAGGAAGCAGAATCAAAGAAAAAGATAAAGAAGCTCACTCGCAAAGATGAGGCTGATAAGAATCCTTTAGAAGAGGATAACTAAAATATCACGATCATAATAATGATAAAGTCGGAAGCTGCCGCGTATATACGGCAGCTTTTTTTCATATTATTTACCAGACTGAATTTAACAGGAGGTATATAATATGAAGAAAAACAAAAATACCGGCGAAAAAATTAAAAGAAATATAAATGCAGGCAGGACAGCGGCCGCCGGCGTCCGCAAAGGCCTGAAAGGATTTACAGCAGCTGTTGCAGCTGCGGCAGCAGGGGTCCTCATAAGCGGGCTTATGCTGTTTTTCACGGCAATGGGCATAGATTCTTCGACTGGCATCATCATAGCTTTCATAACTGTCGGAGCCTTCATAAACGGATACACTGCCGCTGCGGCAGTAGGCAGAAAGGGCCTTATTACAGGTATCGCAGCCGGAGTCATATATGTCGGAGCACTTACAGTGTTTTTTGCGCTCACTGCCGGTACAGGAGCGCCGTCTGCAGGACGTGCGGCGCTTCTCGCCATCCCTGTTGCCGCGTCCGGCGCGGCGGGAGTTCTGGGCGTAGGAAAGCATTGACCAGAAAAATAATTCAGTCTGCTTGACACCTATTATATAGTAGGGTAAAATACTAATGTTAATCAAGTATACAAGAACGAAACTCATCTGAACCAACAGAATGATGTTAAGATGTTAAAAAGCGTTCATATAAGGAGGAAAAAAATGAAAAGAGTAAAGACTATCGCAAGACCTGTATTAAAGGACGCAGCATGCAGCACAGGATGCGGAGAATGCCAGACTTCATGTCAGTCAGCATGCAAGACTTCATGCACAGTTGCTAACCAGAAGTGCGAAAACATTAAGAGAAGATAATCAGATACTGATTTTTTGAAGAGAGGGTGTCCAGAATGTTGCCTGATATGCAGAGTTTTTTATGCATCGGATGCACGTTTTGAGACAGCTTCTTTTTTTGAGGGGGTTGATCTTTTGATACACAGATATATCTTCAGGGACACGCCTATAGTGCTCGATGTAAACAGCGGTGCTGTACACGTGGTAGACCCGGTGATATATGACGCTCTCGAATACTGCAACGGAAGATCAGTAAATGAGGCTGAGATCACGTCGGCTCTCGCCGGCAGATACGAGCCTGCTGAGATCAGCGATGCGATTTCCGATATAAAGGAGCTCATTGCCGCGGACATGCTCTTCAGCGAGGATGAAGTGGACAAGGGATCCATTGAGAGGAAAGAACCTGTTATCAAGGCGATGTGCCTTCATGTAGCTCACGACTGCAACATGAACTGCGCATACTGCTTCGGAGACAAGGGCGCATTCGAGGGTATCAGATGCCTGCTTTCGCTTGAGACAGGAAAGAAGGCTATAGATTTTCTTATACAGCATTCGGGCAGCCGCAGAAATCTTGAGATAGATTTCTTTGGCGGGGAACCGCTTATGAACTTTGACGTAGTTAAGGAACTTGTAAAGTACGGCCGAGAGATCGAGGGTCGGTACGGAAAAAATATCAGGTTTACGATAACTACAAACGGTATAATTCTTGATGATGACAAGATAGCGTACATAAATGAAAATATGGACAATGTCATCCTCAGCATAGACGGAAGACCGGAAGTAAACGACCGTATGAGAAAAACGGTAAACGGAAAAGGCACTTACGATATAATCACAAAGAACTACAAAAATTTCGTTTCAAAGCGTGACGGGTTATATTATGTAAGAGGCACATTCACAAGATATAATCTTGACTTTGCGGAAGATGTAAAGCACCTGCTCGACCTTGGATTTTCAAACGTTTCAGTCGAACCGGTAGTGACTGACAGCAAATACGACTATGCTCTTCGTGATGAAGATATCGACACCATACTCAATGAGTATGATAGACTGTCAGATATGTACATCAAAAATGCGGAAGAGGGAAAGCCTTTCGATTTCTTCCACTTCAACGTGGATCTGAATCAGGGACCATGCGTTATAAAGCGCGTATCCGGCTGCGGAGCCGGAACAGAGTATGTCGCAGTATCTCCTGAAGGCGACATATATCCATGTCATCAGTTTGTCGGAAATCCGATATACAAGCTCGGCAACCTGAACGACGAAAAATTTGAAAACAGACTGTATGATACATTCAACAGAGCTCATATCTATAACAAACCTGACTGCGTGGAATGCTGGGCGAAATTCTACTGCAGCGGCGGATGCCATGCTAACGCGATGCACGCAAATGGGGACATCATGAAGCCGTACAGACTCGGCTGCGAGATGGAAAAGAAGCGCGTTGAATGTGCCATAGGAATACAGGCAGTTTTATCAGATGATATGTAAAAAGGAAGGAGTTATTGAAAAGTAATGAAGAATTTTAAAAGAGTAATGGCTGTTCTCATTATTCTGATTCTCATAGCAGGCTGGTATGTCACGATCTTCGGTGCAGGCAGCAAAGTCGATCCTATAAAGGATCACATGAAGCTTGGTCTGGATCTTCAGGGCGGCGTGTACGTTGTACTCGAAGCCGATACAGATGCTACAGGTGCGGAGCTTACATCGCTCATGAATCAGACTCAGGCAGTCATTGAAAAGAGAGTTAACGAAATGGGCCTTACTAATCCTGTAGTTTCTATCGAAGGTGAAAAGAGGATAAGAGTTGAGCTCCCTGGAGTAGATGACGCTGAATCAGCAATAAAATCTATCGGTACGACAGCCCAGCTGACATTCATAACTGCAGACGGAAACGTTATACTCACAGGTGATAACGTAAAGGATGCAAGTACTGCATTAAACCAGAAGGGTGCAGGATATGTAGTTACTATGGAGTTTGATTCAACAGGATCTTCACTGTTTGAAGCGGCTACGCAGTCTATAGTAAACGGTGAGATCACAGCTGACGAGAAGCTCGGACTTCCGGCAAACTGCATCGCTATCATACTTGATAACGAGGTGATATCATATCCTAGCGTAAGCTCAGTTATCACAGGCGGAAAGTGCCAGATCGAAGGCAACTTCACACAGGAAGAAGCTACGAACCTCGCAGCGCTCATCAGAGGCGGCGCACTCCCTGTAAATCTTGAGGAAGTACAGACTAATATCGTAGGTCCTACGCTCGGTATGGACTCACTGACTCAGAGTATAATCGCTGCTGTTATCGGCGCAGTTCTCGTACTTCTGCTCATGCTCATAGTTTACAGGATCATGGGTCTTGCAGCTGATATCGCCCTCATAGTATACATCCTCGCTTACCTCTGGATCATCGTAGCGTTCGGAAACGTTCTTACGCTCCCTGGTATCGCAGGTATGATACTTTCAGTAGGTATGGCGGTAGACGCAAACGTTATCATATTCTCAAGGATCAGGGAAGAGGTAGTAAAGGGCAAGACTATAAGAGTAGCGACTACTCAGGGCTATAAGAGAGCGCTCGGTACTGTAGTTGACTCTCAGGTAACTACACTTATCGCAGGCGTTGCACTTTACGAATTCGGTTCAGGCGATGTAAGAGGCTTCGCTCTTACGCTCATGATAGGTATCATAATCAGTATCATTACTGCTACTATCGTAACTAACGTATATCTCCAGCTCATGGCAGAGAGCAGGATCTTCGGAACAAAGAAAATGTTCGGTATAAAGGACGCTCCTGCAGCAGTATCAGAAGAAGTAAAGGAGGCTTTATAATATGGAAAAATTAAAGAGCTTTCCTTTTATGGAAAAGAGAAAGATATATTATATCGTAACTCTCGTCCTCATAATCGCTTCTATAGCGACAGGACTTATCAGAGGATATAACTTCGGTATCGACTTCACAGGTGGTACGCTCATGCAGATAGAGATGGGCAAGGAAGTAAAGATAAGCGAGATAAACGATATACTTTCAGATCAGAAAATAGACGGAAACGTTACTCACGCAGGTGACGGCAATACACAGATAATTATAAAGACTACTGACTCTATGGAAAGTGACACGAGAACGGCTCTTATGTCAGCTCTCAAAGAAAAGTACGGCGTTACGGATGACGCGGTACTTTCCATCGAAAACATCGGTCCGTCAGTAGGTGAGACGCTTAAGTCAAGCGCTTTCAAGGCTACAGCTATCGCTATAGTGCTCATGCTTATCTACATCGCTGTCAGATTTATGTGGAAGTACGGTATTGCTGCTATCATAGCTCTTGCAAATACTGTACTGCTCGTTATCGGATTCTACGGCGTGTTCCACATCAGCATAAACAGCCCGTTCATCGCAGCTATACTGACTATCCTGGGTTACGGTATCAACGATACTATCGTTATATTCGACCGTATCAGAGAAAATACGGATAACTCAGCAAGGAGGAGCGCGAACGGTCTCGCTCCGCTCGTAGACCTGAGTATAAGGCAGACACTCGGACGTTCGGTCATGACTTCGCTCACTACAGTGATCGTAATGGTTCCCCTGCTTATATTCTGCGGAGACACTATCAGAAGCTTTATCCTGCCTATACTCGTAGGTGTTATCTGCAGTACCTGCTCTTCAATATTCATCGCCACATCTGTATGGTATGATATCATGAAGTCTACAGACAGATCTTCATACCACGGCAAGGCAAAGAAGAATAAATAGCAGATCGGCAGTGTCGATAAACGCTGACTTTTGATCGTAAGGGGCGTCCTTTGGGCGCCCCATATGTTGTATTTAAAGTTAAGCAAAATTTTTATGTATGTTCAGCATATCGCTGTGATCATTGGGTCTTTGATCTGCAAATGTCTGCAAAAAGTCATTCAATGACTATTAAATGCCGTTAGAATATCATATAACTGCTGTGTTATGATATATATCACAGCAAAAAGAGTCCGGAACAGTCATGATCACAAGTATGAATGAGTCGTGACGGTATTTAATAATTATTGAAGCGCATGAAACCACGCTGTATAATGTAAGTCAAGCACGATAAAATAGTGTATACAGGATACGCAGGAATATCTTATCTGTAGGTCGGCCGGGCCGACGCAGCGCAAAAGTATTTATTTAGAATTGGAAATGTAGTATGAAAAATGTTGATCAGGTAGACAGAATGGACGAATTCTTAGAATATTTAAAAGGACTTAATCCGAATTACGATCTGGAGCTTATAAAAAAGGCGTATCTGACTGCTGCCACTATGCATAATGGCCAGCTGAGAAAGTCAGGAGAGCCTTATATCATACATCCGGTAGAGACGGCCAAAATATTGGCGCAGCTTGGTATGGACGAACAGACTATAGTGGCGGGACTGCTTCATGATGTTGTAGAGGACACTCCATATACGGAAGAACAGCTTACAGAGGAGTTTGGCTCTGAGGTCGCGCTGCTTGTTGACGGTGTTACGAAGCTGGGAAATCTCGTGTTTGAGACTAAGGAAGAAGCTCAGGCAGAAAACATGAGAAAAATGTTCCTTGCTATGTCGAAGGATATACGTGTCCTTATCATAAAGCTTTCAGACAGGCTGCATAATATGAGAACTATAGATTATATGCCGCCTAACAAGATAAAGGAAAAATGCAGGGAAACGCTTGAGATATATGCGCCGCTCGCAAACCGTCTCGGTATGTTCAACATGAAATTCGAGCTTGAGGACATAGCGCTCAAGCACCTTGAGCCTGAGTTTTACTCAAACCTCGCTAAGCAGATAAATCAGCGCAAGGAAGAGCGCGAGCAGCAGATAAATAAGATAATAGAGCAGCTGAAGGGAGCTCTTGACAAGCTCAATATCCATTACGAGGTAAAGGGCAGGTCAAAGCACTTTTACAGCATATACAGGAAGATGCGTGACAAGCATAAGCAGCTTGATGAGATATTTGACCTCATGGCTGTCAGGGTCCTTGTAGATACAGTCAAGGACTGCTATGCGGTGCTTGGAGTCGTCCATACGATGTGGCGCCCTATACCGGGCCGCTTCAAGGACTACATCGCCATGCCGAAGTCAAATATGTATCAGTCGCTCCATACTACAGTATTCGGCGATGACGAGCATCCTTTTGAGATCCAGATACGTACTTACGAAATGCATCAGATAGCTGAGTACGGTATCGCTGCTCACTGGAAGTACAAGGAAGGCATAAAGTCAGACCAGGAGGAGGGCAAGCTCGCCTGGCTCAGACAGACTCTCGAGTGGAACAAGGACATGGACGATTCAAAAGAGTTCATGGAAACGCTTAAGATGGATCTCTTCTCAAATCAGGTGTTCGTATTTACTCCTGCCGGAAAGGTCATAGAGCTTCCTGCGGGTTCAACGCCTATAGACTTTGCGTACAAAATACATTCCGCAGTAGGAAACAAGTGCATCGGCGCAAAGATAAACGGAAAGATGGTCCCTATAGACCACGTCCTTGAAAACGGCAACATAGTCGAGATCATAACGTCTGCAAACAGCAAAGGACCTAACATAGACTGGCTCAAGATAGCAAAGAGCAGCAATGCAAGAAACAAGATAAGGCAGTGGCTCAAAAAAGAAAACAAAAGCGAGAATGAGGAAAAGGGCAAATCGATGCTCGAAAAGTATATACGCAGAAAGGGCTACGATCCTCAGCAGATCATAAAGACCCAGCGTATAAACAGAGTAGCTAAGGAGCTCAAGTTCCCTAACGTTGAGGACCTTTATTCTTCACTCGGCTATGGCGGTACTATGCTGTCAAAAGTACTCGATCTTCTTGTAAAGTTCTATGATGAGGAAAAACAGGCCGAGCTTAAAAAGCTCAAGGAGATAAAAAACTATGAGCACAAGCCGTCAAAGAAAAAGTCTGAAAATACAGGCGGCATAAGCATAAAGGGCGTGGACAATCTCCTTATAAGGCTTGCAAAGTGCTGCAATCCGGTACCCGGAGACAATATCGTCGGCTTTATAACAAAAGGCCGAGGCGTTTCGGTACACAGAGCTGACTGTCCTAACATAACATCTCTGCCCGAAGAAGAACGCGCAAGATTCATAGACGTAGAGTGGGATATCGAAAAACAGCAGGCGACATTTGAAACAGAAGTAGCGATAGTCGGCGAAGACAGAAAGGGTCTGTTCTCAGATCTTTCAAAGATATGCGAAGACATGGACGTACACATAACCGGCGTTATAGGCAAGAGCAATAATGACAACACAGCCAGCATAACGCTTACAGTACAGATATCGAACGTGAACCAGATATCACAGCTCATAAGCCGCTTCAAGTCACTCATGGGCGTCATAGACGTATACAGAGGAAGCGCACAGTAGTAAAGGAAAAGAATACTTTATTGTAAGGTATTTAAGAATACAAAAAGACGCCCAATAATACCGAAGAATATACGGGTAAGCGTAGTTGAAATTCCCTGTACCACGGAGCGTCACGTATATTCGCAGGTAATAGAAAGGCGTCACGTATAAATGTTAGTCAATATATTTGAACGCTTAAAAATAAATAAATGAATAAGGAGAAAAAACATGGATCTGAAACTCTTTTACACAGGGCCTATGCAGGTAAACACATATCTCTGCGCAGATGAAGAGACAAATAAAGGATTTATAGTCGATCCGGGCGGTCCGAGCAAGCCGCTCGACAATTATATAAAGTCACACGGCTATGACATAGAATATATCGTACTTACGCACGGTCACGGCGACCATATATGCGGCGTACCTTACTATCAGAAGATGTTCGGCTGTCCGATAGCCGCTTCAAGCAAGGACAATTACCTGTTTGACAACGCCGATGAAAATATGTCTGCAGCATTTACAGGCCAGAGGATAGAGTTTACACCGGATGTAGACCTGAAGGACGGCGATACGCTCAAGGTAGGGAACATGGAGCTTAAGATAATGGAGACTCCGGGTCACTCTCTCGGCGGTATCTGCATACTCGTAGGCAACGTCCTCTTCAGCGGTGACACGCTGTTTGCCGATTCCATCGGAAGGACAGACTTTAAGGGCGGTTCATTCACAACGCTTAAAAATTCAGTACACACAAAGCTCTTCGTGCTTCCTGACGAAACATACGTGCTTCCGGGACACATGGGCCAGACAACGATAGGACATGAAAAGAAATTCAACCCGTTTTTATAGGATAGACCTCAGGAACCACAGCAGCAGCTATGAGCTTGAGGAATTAATAAAAGAATTCCTGCGCCCCGACGAATACGAACTGATGAACAGCGCCATAAAGCGCAGTAGCAGCAAGGCGTCAGCAATAAAAAGGTCAGGCGTGGGACGCCGCGTCACCGCGGCCGCAGAAAATACAGAAAACAACGCATCACCTGTACGCGCTTACGAAAAAAAGCGCGAGTACGATGCGCCATCCGGATCAGCGAAGGTTCCGTTCACAGGTCTGCCGCCGGCAGGCAGAAAATGGAACGATCTGCTCTCGATGAGATATCCCGACATACGCCTTCCGTATGAAGCAGGCGGCGGTCAGCTTGAAAAAAACAAAGCCAAGAGATTTATATACGACAGTCTGGCCGAGCTTACCGGATACAGACCGGCATGGGGGACGCTTACAGGCGTGCGCCCTACAAAGCTTGCAAACGAGATGATGTCGCGCGACAGACTGACATACGATCAGGTCGCTGATATATTTCACAATGTATATTATGTAAGCGATGAAAAAACGCAGTTAGTGTTAGACACATGCCGGAACCAGAGCTTCATAACAGGTTCGCCTGCAGGCAGGACAGCCGGTGTATATATAGGTATACCGTTCTGCCCGACAAGATGCCTTTACTGTTCATTTACATCTAATCAGGCAGACGAAAGCGCCATGGAACGCTACCTTGAAGCGCTTCTTAAGGAGATAAACGCTGTCGGGGAGAGGATGAAGCAGCTCGATATAAAGCCCGAAAGTGTTTATATAGGCGGCGGAACTCCTACATCGCTCAGCGCCGGGGCGCTGCAGAGACTTCTTGACAAAGTCATTGACAGCTTCGATATGTCAGAAGTAAAGGAATTCTGCACTGAGGCAGGCAGGCCGGATACTATAACTGCTGAAAAGCTTGCAGTCATGAAGGCGCATGGCGTAGACAGGATAAGCATAAATCCGCAGTCGATGAATGACAGCACGTTAAGGCTGATCGGAAGGTCGCACTGCGTTGAAGATATATATGAAGCATTCAGGATCGCTGCAGAAAGCGGTATAGAGCATATAAATACAGACCTTATAGCAGGACTTCCCGGAGAGGATCATGTGATGTTCATGCATACGCTCGATGAAGTCATAAGGCTCGCGCCTGACAATATCACGGTCCATACTCTTGCAGTGAAGCGCGCATCGCGTCTGCGCGAGCAGGATTCTGATTATCACTACAGCGGCGGTGACGAGGTAGGACGCATGGTCAGTGATGCAGCGGCGACGCTGCGCGACAACGGATATTTCCCGTATTACATGTACAGGCAGAAGCACATGACGGGAAATTTTGAGAACGTTTCATATGCAAAGAAGGGTACGGAGTCTGTTTACAATATACGTATAATGGACGAGCACCAGACTATAATAGCGCTTGGCGCGGGCGGCATAAGCAAGGCTTATTATGATGACGGCAACAGGCTTGAGCGTGTTCCGAATGTTTCGAATTTTGAAGTATATATACAGCGCATAGACGAGATGATACAGCGCAAGGATGAAAAGCTGTATCTGCCGTTTGAATAAATATAAAATTAAAATATCAGGAGATGATGAAAAAATGAGAAATGTCTGGAAAAGAACAGATATGTGCGGAACTCTCAGACAGGAGAACGTAGGTAAGGAAGTAGTCCTCAACGGTTGGGTAAGCAAGAAGAGAAATCTCGGCGGACTTATATTCTGCGACCTGAGAGACAGGACAGGTATAACGCAGATCGTTTTTACCGATGAAGTAGAAAAGGAAGTATTTGAAGCCGCAGATTCGCTGAAAAGTGAATATGTTATCGGCGTAAAGGGCAAAGTTGTAGAAAGAGAGTCAAAGAACAAGGATATCCCTACAGGCGATATCGAGGTTATAGTTGATGAGTTCAAGATATATTCTGAAGCAGCTACGCCTCCTATTTATATAAAGGACGACGACAATGTTGATGAAAATCTCCGCCTTAAGTACAGATATCTCGACCTCAGAAAGCCGAAGATGCAGAGAAATCTTGAGTTCAGACATAAGGTCGCTATATGCGCGAGAAACTTCTTTGATAAGGAAGGCTTTATAGAAGTAGAAACTCCTACACTCGTGAAACCGACTCCGGAAGGCGCGAGAGACTATCTTATACCAAGCCGCGTAAATCACGGAAGATTCTATGCGCTGCCTCAGTCTCCGCAGCTTTTCAAGCAGATACTTATGGTATCAGGACTTGACAGATATTACCAGATAGCACGCTGCTACCGCGATGAGGATCTCAGAGCTGACAGACAGCCTGAATTCACTCAGATAGATATGGAGCTTTCATTTGTAGAGCCTGAAGATATCATGGAGATACAGGAACGTTTCATGAAGACTCTCTTCAAGGAGCTCCTTGACAGGGATATACAGATACCGTTCAGAAAGATGCCTTACGATGAAGCTATGGAGCGCTTCGGAAGCGACAAACCTGACCTGCGTTTCGGTTTTGAGCTCACAGAGCTCGGCGACCTTGTAGCAGACTGCGATTTCAAGGTATTTACAGGCGCTCTCGAAAACGGCGGCAGGGTAAAGGCTATAAACATTACCGGCGGAGCTGATAAGTTCAGCCGTAAGGATATAGACAAGCTTCAGGAGGCTATAAAGTCATACGGAGCAAAGGGACTTGCATGGATGAAGGTTACAGAAGACGGAGTCACTTCACCTATCGCGAAGTTCTTCAACGAAGAAAAAACAGCTCAGATACTTGAAAGAATGAGCGCAAAGGCAGGCGACCTCATACTTATAGTTGCCGACAAGGCAAAGGTAGTATTTGACTCTCTCGGATTCCTCAGAAGAGACATAGCAGGAAAACTCGGAATGCTCGACGATTCACAGTTCGAGTTCCTCTGGGTAACTGACTTCCCGCTTTATGAATACAATGAAGAAGAAGGCAGATATTACGCTATGCATCATCCGTTCACATGCCCTCGCGATGAGGATCTCGACAAGCTCGAGACTGCTCCGGGCGAAGTAAAGGCAAAGGCTTATGATATCGTCCTCAACGGCGTAGAGGTAGGCGGCGGAAGCATCAGGATACATGATGACGATCTGCAGCAGAGGATGTTCAGAGGCCTCGGCATCTCACCTGAAGAAGCTCAGGAGAAATTCGGCTTCCTTCTTGAAGCCTTCAAATACGGAACTCCGCCTCACGGCGGCCTTGCATACGGCATGGACAGACTCGTTATGCTTATGCTCGGAGAATCAAGCATAAGAGAGGTCATCGCGTTCCCTAAGAATCAGAACGCTCAGTGCCTCATGTCAGAAGCGCCTGGCGTTATAGATGACGAACAGCTTGAGGAACTCGCTATAAGGACTGTAGACGAACAGGAGCAGTAGCAATGAAGATCGGAATTTTCGGCGGAAGCTTTGATCCGGTGCATAACGGTCATCTTGTGCTTGCGGAGCATGTAAGAGACAGAGCAGGACTCGACAGAGTCATACTCCTGCCGGCTTACGAATCTCCGTTCAAGGTGGGGCGCAGCGGGACAGACAGCAGACACAGGCTTGAAATGACAAGACTTGCAGCATCCGGCAATGAACATTTTGAGGTATCGGCGCTCGACGTGGAAAAGGGAAAGGTATCATATACCGTAGACCTCATGGCGGAGCTCCATGATATGTATCCCGGTGACAGGCTGTATTTCATAGCGGGAACTGATTCTTTTCTTGGCATAGAAAAATGGATGGGTTCAGAGGAGCTGCTCACGCGTTACGGCTTTGCAGTCGGAACAAGGCCAGGTTATCGTGATGAGGAGCTTGCAGCGCAGGCGGAGCGCCTGCGGGAAAAATACGGCTCCGAGATAATAACAGTGAACATACCTAAAGTAGACATATCGTCTACAGATATACGCCGACGCTGCCGGGACGGCAGAAGCATAAGGTATCTTGTTCCTGACGCTGTCAGAGAGCTTATAGCCCGGGAGGGGCTTTACCGCGGATAATTCTGAATGTCCGGTATTGTGTGGACATTTTGGCTTCATATATATCAGACTGAAAAAAGGTGGTGCATCTCATGGATGAAAAGCTTATCGAAAAACTCGATAATTATATAAGAGAAAGACTTACAGCAAAACGCTACAGACATACTATGGGCGTCGTTGAGACAGCTGTGGCGCTTGCTGAAAAGTACGGAGCGGATGTTGAAAAAGCGCATATAGCGGCACTTTTTCATGATGCGTGCAAGAATCTTGATATAGATGAAATGAATATGCTTGTCGAGAAGTACGGTATCGGTGAGGTGTACATAGACAAACCGCAGCTGGCGCACAGTAAGCTGGCGGCGGCTGTCATAAAAGACCGCTTCGGGATAGACGATGAGGATATCATAAACGCTATAAGCTATCATACTACAGGAAGAAAAAATATGTCTTTACTGGAAAAAATAGTGTATGTAGCTGACGCAACAGAACCAAACAGGACATATCCTGACGCCAAAAGGCTGAATGCGCTTGCTTTTGAGGATCTCGACAAGGCATGCTTTGAGGTCGCTGAGTGGAGCCTTAAGATAATAACCGAAGAAGGGCGCTATCTCGACAGCGACACGGTCAGCGCGCGCGACTGGTTCAAAAAAATTCTGAAAGGAAATTCAATGGAAAACAGCAGAAAATTCGCTGAATTCATTGCCGGAGTCCTTGACGACAAGCAGGGCAGGGATATCGTGATAATGGATATAGCAGAAAAATCTTCCTTTGCTGATTATTTCGTAATAGCGACAGGCAGCTCTGAGAGACTTATAAACGCTCTTGCAGAGTATGTTGAGGATAAATCAGCCGCACACGGCAGATTTGTCCGCAGCATCGAGGGAAGGAACGGAACAGGCTGGGTCCTCATGGATTACGGCGATGTGGTAGTTAACGTATTTTCGGAAGAAAATCGTCAGAAATATAATCTGGAAAAGATCTGGAGCGATTGCGAGATCATAAATTGGGAGGCTGAATAATGGCAGAAAGATACGATTTCCGCACCATAGAGCAGAAATGGCAGAAATACTGGGAGGAAAACGATGTTTTCCATACAGATGAAAATTCAGACAAGGAAAAGTATTACGTTCTTGAAATGTTCCCTTACCCTTCAGGTAAGCTTCACATGGGACATGTAAGAAACTATTCTATAGGTGACGTAATAGCAAGATATATGAGAATGAAGGGCATGAACGTGCTTCATCCGATGGGCTGGGACTCTTTCGGTCTGCCGGCTGAAAACGCTGCCATAAAGAACGGCATACGTCCTGACATATGGACTCATGACAATATCGCTGAAATGAAAAATCAGCTCAAGTCACTCGGTCTCAGCTACGACTGGGACAGAGAAGTGGCTACATGTAAGGAAGAGTACTACAAGTGGACTCAGTGGCTCTTCATACAGTTCTTTAACAAGGGACTTGCATACAAGAAAAAGAACCCTGTAAACTGGTGCCCTTCATGCCAGACAGTTCTGGCAAACGAACAGGTAGTAGACGGCGTATGCGAGCGCTGTAAGTCACCTGTAGGAAAAAAAGAGCTCTCACAGTGGTACTTCAAGATCACTGACTATGCGGAAAGACTTCTCGATGACCTCGACAAGCTTCCCGGCTGGCCTGAAAAGGTAAAGCTCATGCAGAAGAACTGGATAGGCAAGAGCGTAGGCGCAGAAGTAGACTTCGATATCGTGGGACACGATGAAAAGATGAAGATATTCACTACAAGACCTGATACGCTTTACGGAGTTACATTCATGGTACTTGCGCCGGAGCATCCGCTCGTTAAGGAACTCATTACACCGGAGCACCAGGCTGAGGTGGACGTTTTCATGGATAAGCTCCAGTATCTCAGCGATATAGACAGAAATTCTACAACGCTTGAAAAGGAAGGCTGCTTCACAGGAAGCTATGCTGTAAACCCTCTGACAGGCAAAAACGTTCCTGTATATATCGCAAACTACATCCTCATGGATTACGGTACAGGTGCTATCATGGCTGTTCCTGCTCATGACCAGAGAGACTTTGATTTCGCTGCAAAATACGGCATAGATATCATACCTGTTATCGACCCTGAAAACCCTGATATCGATATAAACGACCTCAAGGAAGCGTTCGTAGCAGAAGGAACTATGATAAACTCAGGTGACTTCAACGGTCTCAACAATAAAGAAGCTATGCCGAAGATCATAGACTATATAGAATCAAAGGGCATAGGAAAGAAGACAGTAAACTTCAGACTCAGAGACTGGCTCATATCACGTCAGCGCTACTGGGGCGCTCCTATCCCTATGATATACTGTGAAGACTGCGGATGGGTACCTGAAAAGGAAGAAAACCTCCCTGTACTCCTTCCGACAGACGTTGAATTCACAGGAAAGGGCGAGTCTCCGCTCGCTACGAGCGAATCATTTGCTCATGCTGTCTGCCCGCACTGCGGAAAGCCTGCGAAGAGAGAAATGGATACTATGGATACATTCGTTGACTCTTCATGGTACTTCCTCAGATACACAGACGCAAAGAATGACAAAGAAGCGTTCAACAAGGAAAAGGCTGACTACTGGATGAATGTAGACCAGTATATCGGAGGTGTAGAGCATGCTATACTTCACCTGCTTTACGCAAGATTCTATACAAAGGTGCTTCACGACCTCGGACTCACTGACGCTGACGAGCCGTTTAAAAATCTGCTCACACAGGGCATGGTACTTATGGACGGTTCAAAGATGTCAAAGTCAAAGGGCAATATAGTAAGTCCTACAGAGATAATAGAGAAATACGGCTCAGATACAGCAAGACTTTTCATACTCTTCGCCGCGCCGCCTGACAGAGACCTCGAATGGTCAGAAACAGGCGTAGAAGGAAGCTACAAGTTCCTTAACAGAGTATGGAGACTCGTTCTTGAGATCATCGAAAATACAGACGAAACTCAGAAGGCTGAAGTTTCAACTGCTGATGACCGCCAGCTCTACTATGAGCTCAATAAGACTGTAAAGCGCGTAACTGAATGCCTCGCTGCCGGAAGATTCAGCTTCAATACATCTATCAGCTCTATAATGGAGCTTGTAAACGAGATGTACCGCTACAAGGAAACTGAAGCTCCAAACTATGCTCTCATGAGAGAGGCAGCAGTAAAGCTCGTGCTCGTGCTGTCACCGTTCGTTCCTCATATCTGCGAGGAAATGTGGCAGAAGCTTGGATTTGAACATTCTCTCTACTTTGAAAAGTGGCCTGAATACGACGAGTCAGCTCTCGTTCTCGATACTGTAGAGATCGTAGTTCAGCTGAACGGTAAGGTAAAAATGAAGGCTGACGTAGCAAGCGGACTTTCAAGAGAGGAACTTGCCGACATAATGCTCGCTGACGAAAGAGTAAAGGAACTCACAGCAGGAAAGAATGTCGTAAAGGTAATAGCAGTTCCCGGCAAGCTTGTTAATATCGTAGTGAAGTAAAAAGAAAAATATATGACCGCCGACTGATAACAGAGAACCTGAGCTGTAAACGATATAAAGCCGGGACTCTCAGCCGGCGGTTTCTAATGGACGTGCGGACGCGGACGCATTGAGAAACACGGACAAATAATTGAAAATTTAATAATGGAGGAAAGTTTGAGAAACGGAAACTACAGAAGGAGAAGAAGACCTCGCGCCAACACTGAAAAGCTGAGAGTCATTCCTCTCGGAGGACTTAATGAGATCGGTAAAAACCTTACAGTCCTCGAATACAAAGATGAAAAGATACTGATCGACTGCGGTATGACGTTCCCGGGTGACGAAATGTACGGAATAGATGTTGTCATACCTGATATGACATACCTTGTGCAGCATAAGGATCAGATAAAAGGACTTCTCGTAACTCACGGTCACGAAGACCACATAGGCGGCATCCCTTATCTGCTCAGACAGATAAACATACCGGTATACGGAACACGCCTTACGCTCGGCCTTATAGAAAACAAACTCAAGGAGCATGGACTCAGGGCTGATATGAGAGTAGTAAAGGCCGGAGACAGAGTTCAGCTCGGAACAGCTTTCAACGCAGAAGTTCTCAGAATGACACATTCGGTAGCTGACGCAGTAGCGTACAGCATAAACACGCCTGCCGGAACAGTTTTCCACACCGGCGACTTCAAGATAGACTACACGCCGCTTCAGGGCGAACCGATAGATTTCAACAGATTTGCTCAGATAGGGACAAACGGAGTGCTCCTGCTGCTCGCGGACAGCACAAACGCCCACAAGCCGGGACAGACACCGTCAGAACGTACTGTAGGCGCAACATTGGATGACATTTTCGCAACTGTTGAAAACAGCCGCATAATCATAGCGACATTCGCATCAAACGTAGACAGGATACAGCTCATAATAAACCTGGCTGTAAAATACAAAAAGAAGATAGCGGTGTCAGGCCGCAGTATGGTAAATATCGTCGCTCTCGCGACGGAACTCGGTTACCTCAGCATACCTGACGGAACACTCGTTGACATAAACAGCATAAAGAACCTGAAAAACGATCAGGTAGTGATAATAACTACAGGAAGCCAGGGAGAGCCTATGTCAGCTCTTACAAGAATGGCTTCAAACGACCACAAGGCCGTTCAGATAAAAGCAGGAGACACAGTAGTTCTCTCCTCAAGCCCGATACCGGGAAATGAAAAAACTATTTCAAACGTTGTAAACAAGCTGCTCGAAAAAGGAGCGCATGTTATATATTCAGATATAGCTGACATACACGTATCAGGACATCCGTGCCAGGAGGAGCTCAAGCTCATACACTCACTGCTCAAGCCTAAATACTTCATGCCGGTACACGGCGAGTATAAGCACCTCGATGCGCACGCAAAGCTTGCGGAAGAGCTCGGCATGCCTCACGAAAATATCTTCATCATGAAAAACGGGAATATACTCAGTGTCTCCCAGCAGTCAGCGAAGATAGAAGACGAAGTGGTTACGAGCGGCAAGCTGCTCGTTGACGGACTCGGTGTCGGAGACGTCGGAAACATCGTATTAAGAGACAGAAAGCTCCTTTCAGAGAGCGGTCTCATAATCGTTGTGGCAGCTATAGAAAAGGGTACAGGACTTCTCGTTTCAGGACCTGAGATACTTTCAAGAGGCTTCGTATATGTAAGAGAGTCAGAAGAGCTCATAAACGCAGCAAAGGAAGTAGTTACGGAAGTGCTCGAGTACTGCCAGGATAAGGGACTCAGAGACTGGTCAGCCTTAAAGAACGCTGTAAGAGACGACCTGCGCACGTTCATATACGAGCAGACGAAGAGAAGCCCTATAATACTTCCAATATTCCTTGAGGTTTAAGAAAAGCAGCGCGGCTCTGCCGCGGGCATGACATACCGGAGGCAAGTGCATATCATGGACGAATTTGAAAAAAAACGTCTGCTGGAGGAAAGACTGGCAGCATTCAGAGCTGGCATGGCATCCGCCGGCATAGAGATGGCCATAGTGACAAAGGAAGAAAACAAATATTATCTTTCCATGTTTCACTCGACATCATATGAAATAATAATCGCAAAGGACAAAGCATATCTGCTCACCGATTTCAGATACGCAGAAGCAGCGTCAGCGCTGGTTGACGTATATGAAGTCATCATTACGAACGCGCATTATTCGATACTTGAGTTCCTGAAGGAGCGCGGAGCCGCAAAGATAGGCCTTGAGTTTAAAAACGCGACCGTAGACTACTACGGCAGGATAAAAGGCGCGGCGCCTGAAGGCTCTGAAATAGTAAGCTTTGACGGAATGCTGGAAGAAATAAGAGCAGTAAAGGATGACACAGAGCTATCAGCCATAGCCATGGCTGAAAAGATCGGCGACCGGGCTTTTTCATATATACTCGGCGAGATAAAGCCGGGCGTATCTGAAAAAGAGATAGCGCTTAAGCTTGAGCTTAAGATGCGCGAACTTGGCGCGTCAGGTCTTTCATTCGATACTATCGTAGTATCGGGCGAGCGCACTTCCATGCCGCACGGCGAGCCGAGCGACAAGCTAATAGAAAACGGCGATTTTGTAACTATGGATTTCGGCTGCATTTTTAACGGCTACTGCTCAGATATGACTCGTACCGTAGCAGTAGGAAGCGTTACCGATGAACAGCGCGACATATATAATGTAGTTTTACGCGCGCAGAAAACGACGTGCGACGCTATAAAGGCAGGAATGAAGGGCAGCGAAGTTGACGCGGTAGCGCGCAAGATAATATCTGACGCAGGCTACGGCGAATACTTCGGTCACGGTCTCGGTCACGGAGTCGGTCTTGAGATACACGAGGCTCCGACTGCAAACACGCGCAGCGATGAGATCTTCAAGCCTAAAATGCTCGTGACTATAGAGCCGGGCATATATATACCGAAAAAATTCGGTGTTCGTATTGAGGACTTGTCGATTGTAACAGAAAATGGTATAATTAATTTAACTGGGTCAGAAAAAGAATTGATAATTCTTTAACGACTGATCGATTTTAGTTGAAGACGAAAAACAAACAGTCCGGTGCGCAGAAGTCAATTACCTGATGATACAGCGCGGCGGACGCAGATAAATTTTCAGCTATCAGAGAATATTAAATTTTAACGGAGGATTTATACATGGCAGGAGTAATTTACGCTAGTGATTTCAGAAAGGGCAGAACATTCATTATGAACGGAGAACCTTGCGTGGTTCTCGACTTCCTTCACGTAAAGCCGGGCAAGGGAGCTGCGTTCGTAAGAACAAAGTACAGAAACGTTATAACAGGCGCTACACGCGAAGAAGCGTTCAACCCTGATGACAAGTTCGATGAAGCTATCATCGAAACAAAGACTATGCAGTACTCATACAACGACGGAGATCTTTATTACTTCATGGATCCTGAAACTTTCGACATGATCCCTCTTTCACTTGATCAGGTAGAGGATGCCATCAAGTACATCAGAGAAAATGACGAAGTAACTATGAAGTTCTTCCAGGGAAGTCCGTTCATCGTTGAGCCGCCTAACTTTGTTGACCTCGAGATCACAGAGACTGAGCCGGGCGTTAAGGGCAACACAGCTACTAACGTTACAAAGGCAGCTACAGTAGAGACAGGCGCTGTTATCCAGGTACCTATCTTCCTCGAAGCAGGCGAAGTTATCAAGATCGATACAAGAACAGGCGAGTACCTCGGTCGTTCAAAGAAGTAGTTTAAAATTAAAGACGGGCGGGCCGCTTTTGACCCGCCCGCGTGTTGTTTTTTGGCGGCTGCTCAG
>JABLTO010215697.1_pt1 | contig 20156 bp, 18 predicted proteins | sample 7160091 | NCBI WGS metagenome assembly JABLTO01 (sample SAMN14651225, study PRJNA627086) | human gut metagenome | isolation source: feces | host: Homo sapiens
AAAATCAAGTTCGTTCCAGTTCAAGAAAACTACTAGCTTTCTTATCCCCTTTACTGTTTTAAGGTTCGACATTAAATGTCTGTTCTGAATAATTCTCTTTAGAATTTTCAGGGTTGTTGTCTATTGTTTAATTATCAAGGTTCTTTGTCTCTGCTGTTTGAAACAGCTTATTTAGATTATCATATTCATTGACGTTTGTCAAGAACTTTTTTAATCTTTTTTCGACCAGCTTTTCAGCTGTTCGACCGCTATCCTTTCACCAAACTTTCGTTTGTCCCAAGCGACAGCTTATTTAGAATATCATAATCAGTTGTGTTTGTCAACTGTTATTTTATTCTTTTTTCAAAATTGATTTGTATCAATTCTGAAACTTCAGAAACAATTCACAGCGAATCATTTCTCTAATATATAACTATCTAATATACAATCTTGCATTCCCACTCATGCATATCTTCTATTTATATATCTCTAATACTGTCTTCTGCGTTGACTCTGTTACCTCACGGCCTCGTCTCTCACGACAGCTAGACTAATATATCACAACGGGATTTGAATTGTCAATATTGTTTTTATATTTTCTGCAATTCAGATAATTCTGACAATTATCTTTTGCATAATCTTCCTTTTCTTATAAGGAACAAGTTCTTTTGCATTTTAATGTTTCCAAATAAAATACTCACAAAAAAATACTGACCTGCCTATTTGCAAAGTCAGTATTTTTGTTTATCTTAGATAATTCGTTATCGGTATACTCCCTTAATTAATTATCTCAGCAACATGAATGCAATTAATCCAGCTACTACGATGATAGCAATTGCAAGAATAATGATTGGTGCTTTTGACATCTTCTCTTCTTCTTCCTCAATATCATCATAAAAATCATCCTCTAATTCCTCTCTGCGCTGCGGTTTTGGAGTTGGTTTCTTTTTCTTTCTTCCATCCCCTACTGCAAGGAGTTCATCATATGCATCTCGCATTTCCTGTTCGCGTTTTTCACGTACCTCTTTCGGCGGTATATTCGAATACTTCTGCTCTTCAGGCTCCGGCTTTTCTGCTCTCTTCTGTACTTTGTGAGCACTTTGTGGAATTTTGAACTTCTTTTTGCAATTATAGCACAACAGATAATTCGGATCTTTTTTTCCTGGTCTTAATTCCTGACCACATATTGGACACTTCATATGAATCTGTCCCTCCCCATAGTGTATTATTTCAAACTGTGCTTTCAGACCTTTCGGCTGTGTATATCTTACATACATTGACATTATACTACATCAATTTGCAAATATCAATTTTTTATCCAAATTATTCAGATTGTTTTCCTAATGTTACTTCAACATCTTTTTTCTCATATTCGCCATTCTTGCTCTGTGTCTGAACTGTAATTTTTACCTTTTCTCCGGCTTTATAATATTGAAGCTGTTCCTGAAGTGCATCCATTCCATCTACTGTTGTTCCTTCAATTCCTGTAATAACAGCACCTTTTGTAATACCAGCCTTTTCTGCACCACCACCGGAAATAACTTCTGATACATATACACCCGTCGGCATATTATACATTTGAGCACTGTCTGATGTTACATCTACACCCTTAATTCCAATATAGCCTCTTTCGGATTCTGCAACTTTTGTTTTTGTTTTCTGGTTCATAAGATTCGTAATCAGATCACTTACATCTGATACAGGAATTGCATATCCGATTCCTTCTACTGTCTCGGTTGCAATCTTTGCAGAATTAATACCAATCACTTCTCCGTTCGCATTTAAAAGTGCTCCACCACTGTTTCCAGGGTTAATAGCCGCATCTGTCTGAAGAAGTTTTCCGTCATAGCTGTCCATTGTACGGTCTTTAGCGGATACGATACCGGTTGTTACTGACTGTCCATATCCAAGCGCATTACCAATTGCGATTACCTGATCTCCCACCTGGGTTTTATCCGAATCACCCAAGGTTGCTACCGCGATCTTATTCATCGTTGAATCTTTGATCTTACTTAAAGGAACTGCTACTACCGCAAGGTCTTTATCCGAATCCGTTCCCTTAATATCAGCTTCTACACTTTCTTCATCTATAAATGTTACAGTCAATGTACTGCTTCCTTCTACAACATGATTATTCGTTACAATCAATAATTCTGAATCATTCTGACCTACGATAATACCTGAACCCGCGCTCTCACTTTTCTGTTTCTGTGTACCTCCGAAGAAATTCTGTACCTCCTGCACGCTCATATTTGTAATAGAAACAATGGATGGCATTGCATTCTTTGCGACCTCTGTTACATTAGCCATACCCGAAGAACTGTTAGAAGATGTTGTCAGTTTTGCACTATTGGCTGTCGTTGTTGTTTTTGCAGTTTTGTTTGTTGTCTGTGTGGTTCCCAAAACTTTTCCAGCCACAATATTACTTGTCTGAAATGCCGCACTTGCAACCACTCCGAAAACCAGTCCTGTACATACCACTTTTGCCCATCTTGAGACGCCCTTTCCGTGTTTTTTCTTCGGACCTTGCTCCTGGTTTCCACCCGTGCTGTAATTTTCTGTATTCATATTCTGATCGGATGTATAATAATTATATTGATTTTCCATATCTGATTGCCCCTTTCATATCTTATGCTTGTAGTTTACAGCTCAATTGTGTTTAATCTGTGATAAAAGTAAGGAGATTTATTGATATTCCTCTAATTTTTTCAATTTTGTTCCTATATCACTTTTGAACTTTCTCCACGCATCCTCATTTTCCACAAAATATTTAGGGCAAATCTTTCCGGTCACATCATAATGTCTTATAACATCATTTTCATCCAGATCAAATTTCAGACACAGCCATGCACAAAGATCCACCATGGATTGATATGTCTTTTTATTAAAAATTCCCGTCTCGTCCGGGTGACAGCATTCAATTGATACTGTATCAATATTCCTGCTGTTTGAAGCATATGCTATCTCCCACGTCGGTACACACTGAACAATCTCTCCTTCCAGTCCTACAACAAAGTTACTGCTTGCTTTCGTAATGTGGCTATCTTTCAGTCCCTCGAAGTAGTCACGGTTATTCATAGCTGTGGCACCGGGATTCGCTGTATAATGAACCACAATTCCGATAATCTTATTTGTTGCAATCCCAGGCCGGGAATATTCATTCGGTGTCAGCAGTTCTACGTCTATATTCGGCTTTACGGAATCTATGTAATCACTTTTATTTTCCGTATATTCTTTCGACTGCTCCTGTTTTTTTAAAGTTGTCACCACACAAAGCAAAACCGTTATTATAATAAGAATAATCAATCCTTTTTTAGAACGGCTCAGCGTTTTATTCTTTTTTCTTTTCCTGCTTCGTTTCATTTTTATCTCTTTTTTATCTCTCCATATATAGTACACTTTCATCTATCTTATCATTCATTTTTAAATGTCTTTTGAAGAGATTCTTATATTTTTATGAAATTAGCAGAATTTGTATACAGTTGTCGTATCATATACTTCTCCGGCCTTTGTGATCGGAGATTCAAAATTTTCTTTATGAATGGCATCTGGGAAGTACTGTGTTTCAAAGCATATACCATATCCTTTTTCATACACAGCTCCCTCTTTTCCTTTTGATCCTGCAAGGAAATTACCGGAATAGAACTGTATTCCCGGAAGGTCAGTATACACTTCCATCTTAATACCTGTCTCTTCAGATTCAGCAGAGGCTGCTTTTCTGAATCCTTTTCCATTTAATACCCAGTTGTGGTCATAGCCGCCTGCCAGCTTCAGTGGTGTATAATCTGCTCCGATTTCTTTTTCAACGACTTTCTCTTTTCTAAAATCCATCGGTGTTCCTTCTACCGGAACTACCGTTCCTGTCGGAATCAGTTCTGCATCTGTTTCAGTAAATGCATCTGCATCTATCCACACCTTTGCGTTCCATGCCGTTCCGGAAGCATGTCCTGATAAGTTAAAATAGCTGTGATTTGTCATATTCAGAAGAGTATCCTGATCCGGAATTGCATGATAATGAATCTTTAATTCATTTTCTTCTGTGATTGTATAAGATACCTCTATTTTCACTTCTCCCGGGAATCCCTGATCCCCATCCGGACTTACAAGTGCAAATACCACATGTGTATCATCCTCTTCTTTTACATCCCACATTCTTTTATTATAGAAATCAATTCCTCCATGAAGTGTATTTTTCCCATTATCGTTCTTTGTCAGTTCATATTTCTTTCCGTTCAGTTCGAATTCGGCCATTCCAATACGGTTTGCCACACGGCCTACTGTAGCCCCCAGAGAATCTCCTCCATTCTCGTAACCCTCCAGCGTCTCATATCCAAGCACAACATCCTGCGTCTTTCCATCTTTATCCGGTACATAAAGTTTCAGTAAAGAAGCTCCAAAATCTGATACCACTGCCTCCATTCCTTTGCTGTTTTTCAGTACATAACAGCTTGCTTTTTTCCCGTTCTTTGTTGCTCCAAATTCTTTTTTCATGTCCAGGTATCTCCTTTTTTCTTTATATTTTTTAATATTACTTGTATATTTATTATTCTCATTTATATACCAAGTACACTATCTAAATCTTATTATACTCTATATATTCACCGCTGAAAACCTTGATGCAAAGAAAATTTTATTATATTTTTTATATGCCAGATCTTTCCAATTTTTTCAAATATGTAGTTAAAAAGGCGCCGTTTTCACGACGCCTTAATCTTTCTTTATTCATCTACACTGTAGTTTGGTGCTTCTTTTGTAATGTGAATATCATGTGGATGACTTTCTTTTAATGAAGCAGAAGAAATCTTTACGAATTTACCTGTCTGTTTCAGATCTTCAATTGTCGCTGCTCCGCAATATCCCATACCGGAACGAAGGCCTCCCATCAACTGGAATACTGTATCTTCAACGCTTCCTTTATAAGCAACTCGTCCTTCTACACCTTCCGGAACCAGCTTCTTCGCATCAGTCTGGAAGTAACGGTCTTTGCTTCCGTTCTCCATTGCTGCGATAGATCCCATACCACGATATACTTTATATTTTCTACCCTGGAATAATTCGAATGTTCCCGGGCTCTCATCACATCCTGCAAAGATACTTCCCATCATACATACATTTGCTCCGGCTGCGATTGCCTTTGTCATATCTCCTGAATACTTAATTCCTCCATCTGCAATGATTGGAATTCCGTATTTATCTGCTGCTTCGTAGCAATCCATAACCGCTGTAATCTGAGGAACACCGATACCTGCGATAATACGTGTTGTACAGATTGATCCAGGTCCGATTCCAACTTTTACAGCATCGACACCAGCTTTGATCAGATCCTCTGTTGCAGCTCCTGTAGCAACATTACCTGCGATCACCTGCAGATCAGGGAATTTACTCTTGATCATGTCTACTGTATGAAGCACGTTTGCTGAATGTCCATGAGCCGAATCAAGAACAACCACATCAACCTTTGCATCTACCAGTGCCTGTGCTCTTTCAAGGCAATTTGCTGTGATTCCGATTGCTGCTCCACAAAGGAGACGTCCCTGAGCATCTTTTGCAGATAACGGATATTTAATCTGTTTTTCAATATCTTTAATCGTAATAAGACCTTTCAGATTGAAATCTTTATCTACGATCGGAAGCTTTTCTTTTCTTGCTTTTGCAAGAATCTTCTTTGCGTCTTCCAATGTGATTCCCTCCGGTGCTGTAATAAGTCCTTCGGAAGTCATCGATTCTCTGATCTTTTTAGAGAAATCCTCTTCAAATTTCAAATCACGGTTTGTAATAATACCAACTAATTTCTTTCCTTCAGTGATCGGCACACCTGAAATTCTGAATTTCGCCATCAGGTTATTCGCATCTTCCAGTGTGTTATCCGGTGACAAGTAAAATGGATCTGTAATGACGCCATTCTCGGAACGCTTTACCTTGTCCACTTCTTCTGCCTGCTGTTCGATTGACATATTTTTATGGATAATTCCGATGCCCCCCTGTCTGGCCATTGCAATTGCCATGCGGTGCTCTGTAACGGTATCCATTCCAGCACTCATCATCGGAATATTTAACTTAATTTTTTTAGTCAGGTAAGTAGATAAATCTACCTGGTTCGGAATTACTTCTGAATATGACGGAACCAAAAGCACATCATCAAATGTAATACCTTCTCCAATTATCTTTCCCATGATTTGAACCTCTCTTTCTTTTGTTTATTCATATTTAACAGCTATCTTAACGAATCACACCTACATTTGTCAACATCTTTTGAAATGTTTTTATTTTAATACAATATTTTCTTCAGTTTTTGATTAATTTTCTGATTACTTTCTGATTACTTTTCTAGGTGCTTTAACAAAGAATCCTTCAACAATTGTCTCATTTGGTTCGAACAAAACCTTGCACACTTCGCCTTTATTTGAAGCGATCAGCGCATAAATTTTCGCATCTTTTTTTCCAGATGTGTAATCGTATGTTTTAATCTTTTTATACTGCATTAATTCTACCGCCCCGACCGGTGCCAGAAGTTCCATCTGATCTGCATCTACAGAAAACATCCTTTTTCTTCTGGCCTTATTCATGATTTTGTCAATATCAAGATCACCATTTACAAATACATACTCATACTCCACATTCAGATTGCGGAACATCAGCACATCGATCACGATCATCACAACTGGTAATATAATTCCCACCGGTATAACAAAAACCAAAAGCACTGACACAACAGTTAATGCTATCAGTCCCACTTTCTTAAGTGTATCCTTTGAGTCCGCCTGCTTTTTTATCAGCTGCTCTGTGTAAAAATCATCCATTTTTCTTTCCTCCAAGTCTGCTTTAAGCTATGTCTATTGTAGCACACCTGGCAGTAAAAAGAAAACTCCTCTGACGAGGAGTTCTCAAAAATTTAATATATATACCGTTTATGATTTACATCATACCCATGCCCGGATTTCCTGCCGGCACAGCTGGTGCATCTTCTTTGATATCAGCCACAACAGACTCTGTTGTAAGGAGTGTAGAAGCAACAGATGTTGCATTCTGAAGCGCACTTCTTGTAACCTTTGCCGGATCAAGAATTCCGTTTTCAACCATATCTACATACTGTTCTGTCAGGGCATCAAATCCTGTTCCGACTTCTGACTCTCTTACTTTGTTAATAATAACAGCACCTTCGAGTCCTGCATTTGCAGAAATGTGGAATAACGGAGCTTCCAGGGCTTTCAGTACAACTTTGGCACCTGTCTTTTCATCGCCTTCCAGTTCTTCAATTGCCTTAGCAACTGCTTTTGATGCATGGATATAAGCTGATCCACCACCGGAAATGATGCCTTCTTCTACTGCTGCTCTTGTAGCATTCAGAGCATCTTCCATACGAAGTTTTGCTTCTTTCATCTCAGTCTCTGTTGCTGCTCCGACACGGATAACAGCTACTCCACCTGCAAGTTTTGCAAGTCTTTCCTGCAGTTTTTCTCTATCGAAATCAGATGTTGTCTCTTCGATCTGAGCCTTGATCTGTGCAACACGATCTGCGATTGCATTCTTGTCTCCCATGCCATCAACGATGACTGTATTTTCTTTCTGTACTTTTACAGATTTTGCACGTCCAAGCTGATCCATAGTTGTATCTTTCAGTTCCATGCCAAGCTCTTCTGAAATTACCTGACCACCTGTCAGTGTAGCGATGTCTTTTAACATCTCTTTTCTTCTGTCGCCATATCCAGGTGCTTTAACTGCAACAACATTGAATGTTCCACGCAGTTTATTAACGATCAGTGTTGTAAGAGCTTCTCCTTCGATATCCTCTGCAATGATAAGAAGTCTTGCTCCCGCCTGAACGATCTGCTCCAGAAGTGGAAGGATTTCCTGAATGTTAGAAATCTTCTTATCTGTGATCAGGATATATGGATCATCCAGATTAGCCTCCATTTTGTCCATGTCTGTTGCCATATATGCAGATACATATCCGCGGTCAAACTGCATTCCTTCTACAAGGTCCAGCTCTGTCTTCATAGTTTTAGATTCTTCAATTGTGATGACTCCGTCATTAGATACTTTTTCCATAGCGTCTGCTACCATCTGTCCGACTTCAGCATCACCTGCTGAGATTGCTGCTACTTTTGCAATCTGGTCTTTGTCTTTTACTTTGCTTGACATCTTTGCAATTGCTTCAACAGCCACATCTGTAGCTTTCTTCATTCCTTTACGAAGAATGATTGGGTTAGCTCCTGCTTCCAGGTTCTTCATACCTTCATGAACCATTGCCTGTGCAAGTACGGTTGCTGTTGTAGTACCGTCTCCGGCTACATCATTTGTCTTGGAAGCGACTTCTTTAATCAGCTGTGCTCCCATGTTCTCAAATCTGTCTTCCAGTTCGATCTCTTTTGCAATTGTAACACCATCATTTGTGATCAGTGGTGCTCCGAATGATTTATCCAGAACTACATTACGTCCTTTTGGTCCGATTGTTACTCTTACTGTATCAGCAAGTTTATTAACGCCTTCTTCCAAAGCTCTTCTTGCTTCTGCACCATATTTAATTTCTTTTGCCATTGGTATCTACCTCCTGAAATATATAAATGATTTGCTTAATTACTCACAGATGGCTAAAATATCATCTTGTTTTACGATGATGTATTCTTCGTCATCGATCTCAACATTTGTTCCTGCATATTTGGAATAAATTACCTGCTGACCTGCTGTAACGTGCATCTCAACTTCTTTTCCATTCACCATTCCGCCTGGTCCTACAGCGATAACCTCTGCCTGCTGTGGTTTTTCTTTAGACTGTCCAGGGATCACGATTCCTGACTTTGTAGTCTCCTCTGCTACACACTGTTTTAATACAACTCTGTCACCTAATGGTACTAACTTCATATCTATTCCTCCTTAAATCATTTTCTGTATTATTAGCACTCAACAAAAGAGAGTGCTGAAAGATTCTAGATATAAAATAGCACTCTCTTTTTGGTTTGTCAACACACTTTCTATTTAGTTTAGAAGTTTTTTATAAAATCCGTTTTGTATTTTGAATTTCATCACTTTTCCAGCCTTATTCCAGTAACGTTCTTTTATAATTCCTTTACATATCACCGGATCTTCTAAATTCTCAATGCTGCATTCATAAATACCGTCCAATGAATATGATGTAAGTTCCGCTTCTTCAGATACCAGATACAACGTTTCTTCTTCCTCATCATATGCTATGATCTTACATAAATATTCCGTTTCATCAAAAAAACTGTCCTCCAGAATCACACGTTCCATTCGGAGTTTTGCTGTACATCCTTCATATCCCACTGCCGTATCCTCCTTTTATAGTATGAAAAGGGTATCAGTCGCCCGATACCCTTTATAATTCTTATTATTTTGTACGTTCTGCTTTAATGCGGTCCAGTTCAGTAAATACGTAATCATTGATTACTTTAATATACGTTCCTTTCATTCCCGAAGAGCGGGATTCTATTACCCCTGCACTTTCGAATTTTCTAAGAGCATTTACAATAACGGATCTTGTAATTCCTACTCGATCTGCAATCTTACTTGCAACAAGGATTCCTTCGGCTCCATCCAGTTCATCAAATATATGAATGATCGCCTCCAGTTCCGAATAAGACAATGTGCTGATCGCAGACTGTACAATATGCTCTTTTCTGGTCTCTTCTGCACTTTCTTCATTCACGGATCTTAACATCTCAAGGCCAACGACCGTCGTTCCATATTCGCTCAGAATAATGTCGTCAATTTCATACACCTTATCTTTTTTATAAATAAAAAGTGTTCCAAGTCGTTCTCCGGCAATGTCAATAGGTGTAATGATCGCTTGGTAACCTTTGACAGTTTCTTCGGAAAATCCAAGTGTCTGAAGATTTACATTTTCTTTTGTTGATAAGATACTAAGCAGGCGCTCATTCAGCATATCATCTACATGCTTTCCGATCTCTCTCTCGATCAATTCGGTAATGTAAGGCACACCTTCACATTTGCTTCCGCCAAGCACTTTTCCTTTTTTACTGATCACCAATACGTTCGAATCCAGAATCTCTGTAAGGACTTCACAGATATCGTTAAATACGACTTTGCTCGAACTGTTGTTATGCAGTAATTTGTTGATTTTTCTGGTTTTATCCAACAATTGTACGCCCATTTACATTCCTCCATCCTTATGAATGTATATTATCATACAATTCTGAAACATTCAACGAATTTTCCTAATTTTCCTTAGTATTTTCAATATTTTCTACATATCCACACTGTTCATCACTGCAGACCAGTTTATTTCCCTTTTCAAGCATATATGCGCCACATCTCGGGCATTTTTTTGTTGATGGCTTCTGCCATGACATAAATTCACATTCCGGATTATCTTCACATCCGTAATATCTTCTTCCTTTTTTCGTTTTACGGATTACAACGTCTTTTCCGCAGATTGGGCATGGTACTCCTATTTTTTCCAGATATGGTTTGGTGTTACGGCAATCCGGGAATCCTGGACAAGCCAGGAATTTTCCATGCGGACCATACTTCACTACCATATTACGTCCACATTGTTCACAGATTACATCTGTAACTTCATCTTCTATTTTCACCTGTTCCAGTTCTTTTTCAGCTTTTTCTACTGCTGCTTCCAAATCTGGATAGAAGTTTTCAATAATTGTTTTCCATCTGACTTTGCCTTCTGCGACTCCATCAAGAAGACTTTCCATATTAGCTGTAAAGTTCACATCTACAATACTTGGGAATGACTGCTTCATAATATGATTTACAACTTCTCCAATCTCAGTCAGATAGAGATTTTTATTTTCTTTGGCCACATAACGTCTTGCAATAATTGTGGAAATTGTCGGCGCATAAGTACTTGGACGGCCGATTCCGAGTTCTTCCAGTGTCTTAACCAGTGTTGCTTCTGTATAATGAGCCGGCGGCTGCGTAAAGTGCTGCTTCGTATCAAGGCTTTCCTTCGTAAGAACCGAATCCATATCGAGACCTTTTAATAATACATTGTTCTCTTCTTTTGCCTCTCCCGCTTCTGTGTACACACTTCTGAAACCTTCAAATGAAACTTTGGATGCGGCAACAGTAAAACGGTACTGTCCTGCTGCAATCTTAACAGAAGTGGTCTCATATCTCGCCGGCTGCATTCTGCTGGCGATAAAGCGTTTCCACACAAGCTGATACAGACGGAACTGATCCCTGCTCAGGAATTCTTTCACTGCTGCCGGAGTTCTGGTTACATCAGTCGGACGAATCGCCTCATGCGCATCCTGGATGATTTTCTTATCAGAAGTCTTCTTTGCATCACCCTCCGCTACATACTCTTCTCCGAATCCTTCTTTGATATATTCTCTTACTGCTGCATCTGCTTCCTCTGAAATACGGGTAGAATCAGTACGCAGATATGTGATCAGACCTACCGTTCCACTGCCCTTGATGTCAACACCTTCATATAACTGCTGCGCAATACGCATTGTCTTAGCCGTCGCAAAATTCAGCGCTTTAGACGCTTCCTGCTGAAGTGTACTGGTTGTAAAAGGTACCGGTGCTTTCTTTGTTCTTTCTCCTTTTTTTATGTCTGCAACAGAATAATCTGCATTCTCTACTTCTTTGACAATTGCATCCAGTTCTTCCTTTGATGAAATCGTCATCTTATTTTTCTCTGTTCCATAGAATTTAGCCGTAAGAAGTTTTCTTTCGCCTTTCACTTTCAGATTCGCATCAAGTGTCCAATACTCTTCCGGTATAAATGCATCTATCTCCTCTTCTCTGTCTGCAATAATTCGAAGTGCAACCGACTGTACACGGCCGGCACTTAATCCCCTCTTAACCTTTGCCCACAAAAGCGGACTGATCTTGTAGCCTACAATTCTGTCCAGGACACGACGTGCCTGCTGTGCATCTACCAGATCCATGTCTATCTCTCTTGGATTCTTAAGCGACGCTTTTACTGCATTCTTGGTAATCTCATTAAAACTGATTCGATAAAATTTTTTATCCTCTAATTTTAACGCTTTACTCAGATGCCAGGATATTGCTTCTCCTTCACGGTCCGGGTCAGTTGCCAGATAAATCTTGTCAGCTTTCTTCACTTCCTTGCGAAGCTTTGCAAGGATTTCTCCCTTTCCTCTGATCGTTATATATTTTGGTTCATAATCATTTTCAATATCGATACCCATCTGGCTCTTGGGCATATCTCTTACGTGACCATTCGATGCGGTCACTACATAATTACTTCCTAAAAACTTTTTAATTGTTTTCACCTTCGCAGGTGACTCCACGATTACCAGATAGCGTGCCATAATTTCCTCCATAATAGCGGCTGTATCTTTACTGCAGCCTTATATAATAATTTCTGGATACTTCCTTTACATATCCATTTAATTCTAACGTGATCAGTCTTTCCATTAACTCTGTAACCGAAAGTCCTGTTTCTTTCATCAGCTGATTTGTCCCTTTCGGAAACAAATCGAGACAACTATACACCATAAACTCAGGACTTTCAAGCATTTTTTCACTTTTGTTTCCTTTTTGCCCGATTTCCACCGGATTAATGTTCCATTCATCCATCAATTCTTCCGGGGTAATCAGTATCCCCGCTCCCTGCTTGATCAGTCTGTGACACCCCTGACTTAACACACTGTTTACCGGTCCCGGAAGAGCATATACATCCTTTCCCTGCTCCAGTGCAAAATCCGCAGTAATCAATGATCCGCTCCTTTCTTTTGCTTCCATAATAAGTATCCAGTCCGCCAGCGCACTGATGATTCGATTTCTTCTTGGAAAATTCCACGCATACGGCTGGGTTCCTGGTGAAAATTCGGATACTATTCCTCCTTTTTCCTGTATATCCATATACAATCCTATATTCTCTCTTGGATAACAGACATCCACTCCGCATCCAAGTACCGCATATGTCACACCACTTTCTTTAGCCCAACTGCTATTTAACGCTCCTCTTTGTCCTGCACCGTCAATTCCTCTTGCCATACCACTTATTATCTGTATTCCTGCTTCTGCAAGGCTTTTTCCATATTGTAATGCCATCTGTTCACCATACGCCGTACAGTTTCTCGCCCCAACAATCGCCGCACTTTTTCTTTTTTCATCCGGGAGTTGTCCGAGTACATATAATGCATACGGAGGATCGGTAATATATTTCAGTTTTTCCGGATACGTCTTTAAAAAGTACGGTATAAACTGTATTCTTTTTTCTTCTGTCCTTCTCCATTTTTCTTCAAGTTCTGTATCTTTTTTTGCATTCTTTAATATCGCCACATCCTTCTCGTTTAGAAAGCACAGTTTATCTAACTTAGTTTCTTCTATATAATATATGGCTTTTCCAGATCCATATACCTCTCTTAGTTTTTGCTTCTTCAGATCTGTAATCTCTTTTATTCCTGCCAGCCAGTATTCGTAGATCATCTGCTTTTCTCCTTTCTTAACGTCCCCAATATTTTTTATCCAACGACCGATAAGCGATTGCCTCTTTTAAATGCTTCTCCGTCACTTTTTCACTGTAATCCAAATCAGCGATCGTTCTTGCAACTCGTAAAATCTTATGATATGTTCTCGCTGTCAGCCCCATCCTTTCAAATGCCTTCTCCATCAACTTTCTTTCCGCACTGCCTAATGGAATATAGGTCCTGATTTCTCCCGGTCCAAGCATAGAGTTTGTACGGATTTGCGTTCCCTCGTATCTTTTTTTCTGTAATTTTCTTGCTTCTACTACTCTGCTTCGTATTACCTCCGATGATTCCTCCTCTTTTTTTCCTATCCTTTCTATATCCAGTTCCCGGTACTCCACTTTCGGTGTCTCAATACACAGATCCATACGATCCAGAAATGGCTGACTTATCTTTCCAAGATATTTCTGGATCTGTGACGGCGTACATGAACATTTCTGCATATCCGGATAATTACCGCATGGGCACGGATTCATGGCTGCTACCAGCATAAATTCTGCCGGAAATGTAAAATTTCCATAATTTCTGGCAATATGTATCTGATGTTCCTCCAAAGGCTGTCTCAACACTTCCAGTACATTTCTCGGAAACTCTGTCAGTTCATCCAAAAACAACACACCTCCGTGAGCCATACTGATTTCTCCCGGTCTTGGTGTCATTCCACCTCCAACTAATGCAGTCTTCGTTATGGTATGATGAACACTTCGAAACGGACGCCTGGTGATCAAAGGCTGCTCTTTATCTATCATTCCAAGTACACTGTATATTCTGGTAATCTCCAGGCTCTCCTCCAATGACAATTCCGGTAAAATCGTCGCAATCCTTCTTGCAATCATCGACTTGCCGGATCCCGGCGGTCCTGCCATCAATAAATTATGTCCTCCCGCCACGGCAATCTCCGCTGCCCTCTTCACCGCATTTTGACCACATATGTCTGAAAAATCCTCTTTTTTATTTTCGAAAATATTTCTTTGTGCGGAGGACCTTCCCTGTTTTTTTCTATGTATCTCTTTTTCATCTCCGTTCAGATATGCGCAGAGTTTTTCCAGATTATCAGCAGGAAGAATCTTTATCCCGCTCACAAGCCTGCCTTCTATTTCATTTTCTTCCGGCAAAATACAGGCAGTACAGCCCTGATTCTTAGCTTCCATAACGATTGGTAGCACACCTGACACACCTCTTATTTTCCCCTCCAGACTCACCTCACCAATCACTGCCACACCTTTTAGTGCCTCTTCCGGTACATAATTCATTGCTGCCAGAACCGCCAGTGCAATCGGCAGATCAAACGACGCTCCTCTTTTTCTAACTGTTGCCGGAGCCAGATTCACAATAATCTTCTTAGCCGGTAATTTCATTCCCGAATTGCGAATTGCTGTACGCACTCTCTCTGATGCTTCTTTTACTTCCGAAGACAGATATCCTACCATGTGAAACATCGGAAGTCCGTTACTGACATCAGCCTCCACTCTGATCATCTCTACACTCAGTCCCTGAACAGCTGCAGATAAAACTGTACAAAACGACATCTACATACTCCTTTCTGTATCCGTATCCACCAGGTTCGATCGTGATTCCTGCACCCGGCTTTTTTCGGTACAAGCTTATTAAATTAAATTTACAATTGATATTCCGGCCGAAATAGCCGTTAAAGAAGCAGCTGCTCATCGCATTGCTGCATAGGATAAAACGAAAAAAGAACAGAATATATGATTCCTCATCTTCGTTAAATGTGCAATCATCATATCCTATTCTTTCTGTTATGTCAATATTTTTCCAGTTCCATTTTCTGTTTCCTGGTGCAGTTTGTATTTCGTTCCACTTTGATCTGCACTTCTTCCATTAAAACGTCCTAACACCACACCAAGTATTCCACTTAAGATTAACAGGAAGTAAAAACTGATCCCACGATTCACCAATACTACAGCAGCAACCGGTACCGAAGAAAACATACCGGCAAATAATTTTACAAAAGAAAATTCACTGATTCCTTCCGCTCCCGGAAACGGAAGAAGCGCTGTTGTCATATATAATATAATCTGATGTAAAAAAAGACTTCCAAATGTACTGCCTGCTTCTCCCATTGCATGATATACTGCCCACGGAACGCTGAACCAGCAGATAATCTGTACCAGGCTCACCCCAATTACCTGTAATGTAAGGTTTGGATCTTTTTTTAAAAAATCTTTGCAATTTTCAAAATCGTGTAATATATCATTGATTTTACTTTCCATTTTCTCTTTATGTCTAAATGGAAGTTTCATAACCAAAAAGCGAATCCCTTTTACGATTTTTCTTTTCAGTCTGTCAGATACGATCACGATCATCAGTGCGGCAATAAAAAGCAGATTCATAATATAACCAACCAATGCCAGTATCAGCATAATTTTATTCAGGTGTATTCTTCCTGTCAGAATCCAGAACGCTGCAATGTTTTCCATCAGAAATGCTGCAATCTGAAAACTCGTAAGCTCTGTTAAAAGTGCCATCGTTCCATGTGCCACGTGGATCTTATCTTTGCTCATCGCATATAGCTGCAATGGCTGTCCTCCGGTCGCCGATGGTGTTACCGAACTGAAGAAATAGCCAATATATGCATATTTCATAGCCTCTTTAAAGCTTACCCGATATCCAAAAGATACTAAAACTTTTCTCAGATTAATGCCTTCTGCAATATTAAACACTGCTGCCAGACCAAGGCCTGCCGTCAGCCATTTCGGATCCGCATTTTTCATTGCATTCCATACAGATTCTATATCCGCACCCTTCAATACAATAAATATGACTACAATCACCAGCAATATAAATAACACAATATATTTTTTAACTGATCTCTGACCTTCCTGCCGTTTCATACTTTTCTTCAATCCTTCTAAATTCATATCCTTGTGCCTTTAACATTGGAATTGCTTTTTTCAGTGCTTCAATTGTTCTTCCCGGCGCACCATTTTCTCCTCTTCCATCATGCAGGCATATCACTGCTCCCGGAAATACACGTCTAAGAATTTTATTGCAGATACTGTCTGCCGTCTCCTTTGCAGACCAGTCCTGCGCCATTACATCCCAAAAAATCAGTTGCAAATGCATTTTCCTGATGCAGTATAAACTCATCAGGTTCAAATGTCCCCATGGTGGTCTGTATTCTTTTACGTCAATTCCCATTTTTCCCATAATCTTCCTGGATTCTTTCAGATCCCTTTTCGTCCTTCCAGGTCCGAACAGCATTGCACTTTGATGACTCAAAGAATGTATTCCTATCGAATATCCACTTTTTTTCATCCGTTTCACAATATTCGGATGTCCCTGTGCAGCTTCCGCTACCATGAAAAAGGTTGCCGGAACCTGTTCCTGATCCAGAAGATCCAGTAATTTGTTCGTATATACGGTATCAGGTCCGTCGTCAAATGTCAGATATAAAACCTTTTCTTCTTTTTTCGCCATCTTTTTGTCTCTGATAATCCAGTGGTACTTCATCAGATATGTTGGAATGATACTATATCCAAGTGCTCCTGCACCTATAATTCCTGCCTTTACTGCTTTCTTCATTATGCTGTCATCCTCTCTTCCATGATCTCTACCGCCTTATCCAGAGAAACATCTATCATTTCCTTCCGGGCATGTCTTACATTCTCATCCATCTGTTTCAGAAGTTTTCTGTCATTCAGAAGTTTTTCCAGTTCCGGAATATAATCCTCGTGTTTTCCCCATACCACTTTTGCAAATCCTTTTTCTGCCGCATACCTTGCATTGTTCATTTCCTGCTCCAGAAATGGATGAATCACAAATAACGGTACCTGACTGTGAAGAATTTCAAACAACGTGATCCCTCCGGCTTTTGTGATCACAAGATCTGCCCACCGCATATATTTACTGATATTTTCTGTATATCCCAGTACTTTGACATCCTCATACCGGTTCACCCATTCTTCGTACATTTTATGATTCTTTCCCGTAATAACAATGGTCTGAACAGATTGCATACTATGCAATTTTCCCAGTAATCTTCTCAAATCTGGCATGAGTCCAAGTCCGCCTCCCATTACAAGAACTCTGCGAACTTCTTTTTCATTTTCCAAATGATTCCTGTCCATATTCAAGAACTGCTGACGTACAGGAATTCCTGTTACAAGAATATTCTCTGCTTTTGTACCTTCACAGATCAGATGCTCCTTAATCTCCCTGGTAGGTGCCAGATACAGATCTGTCTGATCTGCTTTCCATTCCGGATGCATGCTGATATCTGTAATACATGTAACCAGCGGTGTCGAAAGTCCAGTCTTTTCTTTATATGATGCAATTGCCTTTACACACATCGGATGTGTACAGACAATAACATCCGGCTGTTCCTTTTCCAGGATTTTCTTTAACTTTTTATAAATCGCAGCTCCTCTCGGCTGCATTTCTACTTTCATTTTTCCAGACATTTTATAAATAAAGTTATATATTCCGTGGCAATGCTCCACCATCAGACGAAATCCCCCAAAAATAAGTTTGCTGATATGTGGATATAATTCTTCCAGGAGATCTTTTTTTACAATTTCTGTATCTTTATCAAGCTTACGGAACTGTTCACAGATTGCATTGGCTGCCATTTCATGTCCCATTCCAAATCTTCCACTTAACACCAGTACTTTCATAACTGCCACCCTTTCTCACATACCTTCTGATATGTCTCTTTCTTATGGTGTTAAGTATAGACTTTGATTCTTAAAATAATTGCCATATAATTCTAAAGATTTCTTAAAGACTTTTCTAAGAAGGAAAAAAGGCTCTCAGTTTTTCAATTGCACTCTTCTCAATCCTTGAAACATATGATCTTGAAATTCCCAACATTTTGGCGATTTCGCGCTGTGTATATTCTTCTTCATTATATAATCCATACCGCAATTTCAATACTATGCGTTCTCTTGCAGACAGTTCTGACTCAACTTTCTGATATAATCGTATGACATCTTCCTTTTTTTCGAGTCTGTGATGAACATCTTCTTCTCCCATCTCGATCACATCAAATAGCTGTATCTCATTTCCCTCCCTGTCTGTTCCGATCGGTTCATACAAAGAGACTTCTTTTGACGATTTTTTCTTTCCGCGGAAATGCATCAATAATTCATTTTCTATACAACGAGCTGCATATGTTGCAAGTCTTGCACTTTTTTCCGGATCAAACGTAACAACAGCTTTCATAAGTCCTATTGTTCCAATAGACAGAAGATCTTCCATTTCCTCCGGCGGAGGCTGATATTTTTTTACAATATGGGCAACCAGCCTCAGATTTCTTTCTATCAAAATATGCTTTGCTTCCAGATCACCCTCTGTATATTTTTGCACATAATACTTTTCTTCTGCTGCTGTGAGGGGTTGGGGAAATGATTTCAATACAGCGGCTCCCTCCCCGGCAGTTTTATTATATTCTATGCAAAAAACAGTGATTCTGTGCTTTTCCATTTTTGCACTGAATCACTGTCTTCTTTTCCATAAGATTATTCTTTTTCTGCTCTTCTTAAAATATCATATACCGATGCATCTGCACTGAGTGCCACATAAAGCACCTGTTTCGGATGTGGTGCACTTTCCTGTTCATTTCCATCCTCATCTATGATTTTTTCTACAGTTGCTTCTACATTCTGTCCGTCCGGTTTCATGATCTCAATCACTTCGCCTACCGAGAATTTATTTCGCTGTTCAATCCTGTACAGTCCGTCTTTAATCTCTCCTATGATACCAAGATATGTGTACTCTCTGATATACGTATTACTGTCATAAATCTGGCTTTCTTCACTTGGTTTTCCAAAATAAAATCCTGTCGTGAACTGACGATAGGTACAATTTGAAATCTGATCCTTGTACCACGGCATATTTGCCTCATATTTCTTCGGATCTTCCAGATAATCATCAATTGCCTTACGGTACGTTCTCGCAACTGTTGCCACATACAGGGCCGTCTTCATACGTCCTTCGATCTTAAAGCTGTCGATTCCGGCATCGATCATCTCCGGAATGTGCTCGATCATACACAGATCCTTAGAGTTGAAAATGTAGGTACCTCTTTCATTCTCATATACCGGCATATATTCGCCCGGTCTCGTCTCTTCTACCACGGAATATTTCCAGCGGCACGGATGTGTACAGGCTCCCTGATTGGCATCTCTTCCTGTGAAGAAATTACTCAAGAGACATCTTCCGGAATAAGAGATACACATTGCCCCGTGGATAAAGCTTTCAATCTCCATCTCTTCCGGGATATGTGCACGGATCTCTTTGATCTCTTTTAACGAAAGCTCTCTGGCCGTTACCACACGTTTTGCTCCCAGGTTCCACCAGAAGTTAAATGTACCGTAGTTGGTATTATTTGCCTGCGTGCTGACGTGTCTTTCAATCTCCGGGCAGATTTCTTTTGCAAGCATAAAGATTGCCGGGTCTGCAATGATCAGGGCGTCCGGACCGATTTCTTTCAGTTCTTTTAAATACTCTGCTGCTCCCTCCAGGTCATCATTGTGTGCAAGAATATTCACGGTGACATGGACTCTTGCGCCATGGTCATGTGCAAATTGCACTCCTTCTTTCATGTCTTCCATGGAGAAGTTTTTTGCCTTTGCACGAAGTCCGAACGCTTCTCCTCCGATATATACTGCATCTGCACCAAACATAACCGCAGTCTTCAACACTTCCAGACTGCTTGCAGGAATCAGTAATTCTGGATGTCTGTTTCTCATCTTATCGATTCTCCTTCTC
>JABLTO010052634.1_pt1 | contig 20151 bp, 21 predicted proteins | sample 7160091 | NCBI WGS metagenome assembly JABLTO01 (sample SAMN14651225, study PRJNA627086) | human gut metagenome | isolation source: feces | host: Homo sapiens
AAACTTCAATTTATTTTGGTTCGGTAGTTTTTATTCTACCGCTAGGTTTTGTTACTCATTTAGAATTTATTATTTACTTTTCAATGTACTTTTTTTGTTTGTTCCTTTTCTGTGTGGAACGTTTAAGATTATACAACCTTGTAAACTCTTTGTCAATACTTTTTTAAAAAATATTTTAATATTTTTTATTTGTATTTTGACAAAATAAAAATTAGTAATTTCTTGCATTTCTTATTTCATTTGCATATTTTTTATTACTAATTATTTATCGTTTCTTATTATATTTTTTCGTTCGTTACAAAGTTCTTGCTTATATTAACATATATAATTATTAATGTCAATAATTATTTTGAATTTTTTTCAGTTTTTTTGTAGAATCTTTAAATTCAACAAAAAAAGACATGCAGTACATGTCTTTTAGTCTTCTATTTTAAATATGTTGCTGGATCTACATTTACATTATCTTTTAATATTTCAAAGTGTAAATGTGTATCATCTGAGCTTTCAAATATTGCTGTATTTCCTACAGTACCTATTGTTTGTCCTTTTTGTACTTTCTCTCCTTCTACTACAAATTCACTTGTTAGTAAATTTGCATATACTGTTTTAAAACCATTGTCATGTTCTATTGTTATTGTTAAGCCATATCTTGGATCATTTTTTATTGTTTTTACAGTTCCATCTGCTGCTGCTTTTACAACTTCTGTTTTTTCTGCTCTTAAGTCTATTCCATTGTGTGTTATCCATTCATTTAAAGTTTCTGAAAATACTAGGTTTTCTTGTGCAAATTCTTTCATAATGTCACCTGAAACTGGTCTTTCAAAAGTAACTTCTTTATTTTCTTCTGCTTTTTGTGCATTTGTTTCTTTTTCAGCATTTTCTTTTACTTTATTTCTTGTACTTTGTTTTGCTGTATTTGTATTTGATATTGTATTTTTTGTATTTTCCATATTGCTTGTATTAATTGCAATTTTTTCTGTGTTTGTGTTATTTACTTCATTTTTACTCTCTTCTACTGTTTTACCTATAGATGAACTAGCATCTTCTAAATCTGTAGTATTAAGGTTTGAAAATTCTTGCATACTTAAATTATCTGTATTTGTTTTTGAACTTCCATATATAATGTATGCTATTGCAAATACTACAAGAAATAATGCTATTGCTGCGGCTCCCCAATAATAGATATTTAAATTTTTATTATTTTTTTGGTTTCTATTTTCTCTTCTCATATAATCCTCCTAAATAACTTTTTATTTATTAGGATTATTTCCAAAATTTTTCTTATTATACAAATTATTTTATAATTATGTTTTATTAATAATCTATTATTTCAACTCCTGTATAAAAGTGTTTTATTATTTCTTCAAAATTTGAACCTTGTTTTGCCATTGCATCTGCTCCTGTTTGACTCATTCCAACTCCGTGTCCATAACCTTTTACATTAAATTTTATTGTTGTTTCGTTTATTGTGAATTCAAAGTTAGTAGATTTTAACCCAAAAATTGTTCTTGCTTCTACTCCTGATAGATCTTTGTTTCCTACTTTCAGTGTTTTTACTCTTCCACTTTGTGTGTATTCTAATATTTGTATTGCGTTTTCTTCTTGCCAATTTATTTGAAAATCGCTATATTTTTCTTTTACTTTTTGCTCTAATTCTTCTTTTGACATTTCAACTTCTGATGAGTATTGTGTGTAACTATCTTCTCCTGCTGTTGTTACCGACTGCAAGTATTCATATCCGCTTCCTCCCCAAACATTTATTGGAATTTCTGTTGTTCCTCCACTGTTTGAATGAAAGAATGCATCTATTGGTTCTCCTTTATATGTAATAATTTTTCCTTTTGTACTATCTACTGCACTAACAATTTTATTCCAATTTGTTTCTCTTTCACTTTCTTCCCACTTGCTTAACCTATCTTCCTTTGTTATCCATGCTTGGCAACATTTAGAATCATCACATATACTTGCACCTTCATGTTTGTTATTGCTGTGTATAATAGTATAAATTGTGTAAGTTCTTGCAACAACTGCCTGTGCTTTTAGCGCTTCTTGCTCAAAACTTGCAGGCATTTCACTAGAAACTACACCATATAAGTATTCATCTAAATTTATTTCTTGAATTTCTCCTGTTTTACTATGTAATAATTTTATTGTTGAATATTCTTTATAATTATATGGTGTTTTATTTTCTTCCTTTTGTGTTTCTGCATTTTCAGAGGTTTCTACTGTTTTTGTTTCAAATTTATTTGTAAAAATAAAAGGTATTATAAAACATATAACTACAAACCCTACTATATACAAAAATATTTTTTTCACATTCTTCTCCTTTATGATATTAATTTCACTTTCATTGAATTTAATATTTTCTTTTCTATTCTAGATACTTGTACTTGTGATATTCCTAGTATTTTTGCTACTTGAGTTTGTGTTTTATCTTTATAATACCTTAATAATATTATTTCTTTTTCTTTTTCTTCTAAATTAGAAATTGCTTCTTTTAATGCTATATTATTTGTAATAATTTCCGATTCATCTTTATTTGATGAAATTCTATCTAAAATATTTATTCCATCTTCATCATTTGAATTTGTTGGTGAATAAATAGATTCTACAACCTGTTTAGATTCCATTGCCATTGCTATTTCTTCTTTACTTACCTTTAGTTTACTTGCAATCTCCTCTATTCCAAGTTCGATTCCTTTTGCTAAATATTCTTTTTGAATTACTGCAATTTTAGTAGATAATTCTTTTAAGCTTCTGCTTACTTTTACAGGACCATCATCTCTTATAAATCTTTTTATCTCACCTAATATATATGGTACAGCATACGTTGATAGTTTTACCTCGTAATCTGTATCAAATCTTTTTATAGCTTTTACAAAACCCATCATACCAATTTGGTATAAATCATCTATTTCATAGCCTCTACCTACAAATCTTTTAACAATATTGTAAACTAGGCCCTTATTATTTTCTACTAATTCATTAAACTTTTCTTTATCACCTTGCTTTGCAAGAATTATATCCTTTGTATTATTTTCATACATAGAAATTTCCTTTCTCTTTATTTAATTTGCTCTCATTGAAAATTTATTTGCTCCATCAAATAAGTTTTCAATATTTTCAGGCTTTTTTATTAGTTTTTTCATTGTAACTTTTGTTCCAAGTCCTAAAACAGACTCAACTTGCATTTCATCCATAAAACTTTCCATTATAGTAAATCCCATTCCGCTTCTTTCTAAATCTCCTTTTGATGTGTATAATGGTTGTTTTGCAAGTTCTATATTTTCAATTCCTTTTCCTGTATCAGAAATTTCTATAGAAATTGTATTGGCAAAAATTCTTGCAACAATTTTTATTATTCCTTCTGTATTTTCATAACCATGAATAATTGAATTTGTTACAGCCTCAGATACTGCTGTTTTTATGTCTGCAAGTTCCTCTATTGTAGGATCTAATTGTGCTGCAAATGCAGCAACAGTAACACGAGCAAAAGCCTCGTTGTTAGATTTACTTAAAAATTCCAATTTCATTTCATTTTCATATAAACTTTTCATTTTAAATTTCCTTTCTTTTTTGTTATTTTCTATAAGGGCATACAGAAGTGTCTGCCCCAACAATGTTTAAGATTATTTTTATTAATTTTTTCGGGTCGCCGGGAACGTCGACCCCTACAACGTTTGACATTATTTTTTATAACATAATAAATATATTTGTTTTGAAATACCGCGTAAGCGACCAAACGAGCAGACTTTCTGCGAGTGCGATTTGGAGCAATCTTCCTTTTTTTAATTTATATTTTAGCTATGTAAATATATAAAATAATTTTATATAAAATTAATTCTGTGCTAAATGGTCTATTGACCATTTTCAAATCCGAAGATTGCGACACCAAGGTATAAAAAACAATATATTTATTATGTTTATTATTTTATATTGACATTTTTTTATCAAATAGCAAATTTAAAATTATCATAAATAGGTATAACCTTTAGTGCTCCTGACATTTCTAAAATCTTTTTTGTACTTTTACTTACATTTATTAACCCTAAATCTCCACCAAGCATTGTAGCAAGTTTAAATCTACCAAGTAAAAATCCTATTCCGCTACTATCCATGAAGTTAACACTATTAAAATCAAATATAACTTTTTTAGGCATATGTCTTTCAATTTCATAATCTATTTTCCTCCTTAGTTCTTCTGTTTTACAATGGTCTATTTCTTCAGTTAATTCAACAAGCAATAACTTGTCCTTTTCTAGATAATTTATTTTCAAATTAATTACCTCCTCTTTAGTTTTTTATAATTATACTCTTACTGGTAATTTTTTCCAATAGCAAAACATAGGAAGTTTTAGCGAAAAATAAGAACTTTTCGACAAAAAAATCCACACATAAAATATGTGGATTTTTTTATTTTTCTATTATGTATAAATATATGGTAAATATAAATTGTTGCATAATTATTGTAATTTTTAACAAATACTAATGTAATTACATATAATTTATAAGAAATTTGTATTTTGGAGGATTTGTAATGTGTGGTTTAGTTGGTTTTGTTAACTATAAAAAAGATGTTAGTTCTTACAAAAATGTTTTGTGTAATATGACTGAATCTCTTCAAAAAAGAGGTCCTGATGAACTTGGTTATTACATAAACGATAATGTTGCTCTCGGTCATAGACGTTTAATTGTTATTGACCCAGATGGCGGTAAGCAACCTATGATTGAAACATATTCTTATGGCGAATATGTTATTGTTTACAATGGTCAAATTTATAATACAAAAGAATTAAGAAAAACTTTAATTGAAAATGGTTTTGAATTTTCTGGACATTGCGATACAGAAGTTTTACTTAAAAGTTTCATTCATTATGGTTACGATGTTCCTAAGCATTTGAATGGTATTTTTTCTTTTGCTATTTGGAACACCGCTAAACATGAATTATTTCTAGCAAGAGATCATTTTGGAATTAAACCTTTATTTTATACTTTTTGTAATGATTCTTTAATTTTTGCTTCAGAAATTAAAGCATTATTTAAATATCCTGGTGTAGATAAAGTTTTAGCTACTCAAGGCATTTCAGAATTATTTGGAATAGGTCCTGCTCATACTCCTGGAACAACTGTATTTAAAAATATTTTTGAAATAAAACCTGCTCATTTTGGAATTTATAATAAAGATGGTTTGCATTTAGAAAGATATTGGAAATTGGAAACTAAAAAACATACAGATAATTTTGAAGAAACTTGTGATAAGGTTCATTTTTTATTAGATGATGCTATTCAAAGGCAGCTTGTTTCAGATGTTCCTTTATGTGTTATGCTTTCAGGTGGTTTAGATTCTAGCATTATTGTTGCATATGCTAGTAACTATTGTAAAAAGAATGGCTTAAAACCAATAGATACTTTTTCCGTGGACTATGTAGATAATGATAAAAACTTTGTAAAAAGTGATTTTCAACCTAATTCTGATAATTATTATATAGATTTAATGAGAAAAAAATTTGAAACAAATCATCATAAAATAGTAATAGATACACCAGAACTAGCTGAAAGTTTAGAAGATGCAATGATAGCACGTGATTTTCCTGGTATGGCAGATGTTGATTCTTCTTTTTTACTATTTTGCAAAAACATAAAAAAAGAAGCTACAGTTTGTTTGTCTGGTGAATGTTCAGATGAAATTTTTGCAGGCTATCCTTGGTTTTTCCGTGAAGATGCCCTAAACAGTGGAACTTTTCCTTGGTCTATAGCAATAGATGAAAGACAACAAATATTAAATCCTAGTATTGGAGAAAAAATCAATTTAAAAGATTATATAGATTTTAGATATAATGAGAGCTTAAATGAAATAGAGTTTTTGGATTCAGATTCAAAAGAAACTACAGAAAAAAGAAAGATAACTTATTTAACAATGAACTGGTTTATGCAAACACTTTTAGATAGGTCGGATAGAACTTCTATGTATAATGGTTTAGAGCTTCGTGTACCTTTCTGCGATTATAGATTAGTTCAATATATGTGGAATGTACCTTGGGAAATGAAAGCTTTAAACGGCAGAGAAAAAGGATTACTTCGTTATGTTGTAAAAGATTTATTACCAACAGAAATTGTAGATAGAAAAAAATCACCATACCCTAAAACACATAACCCAAACTATTTAGCCAAAGTTAAACAAATGCTTACAGAAATAATGAATAAACCTGATGCACCTATAAATGATTTATTAAATAGAAAATATATTTTGAAAATACTAGAAACTGACGGAAAAGCATTTTCAAGACCATGGTTTGGTCAGCTTATGACTGGTCCACAGCTTATGGCTTATTTATGTCAGGTTAATATGTGGCTTGAAAGGTATCAACCTAAAATAGAATTATAAAAATAAAAAAGCCACACGGAGTCGCACTAAGAACGACGACCCTTACAGCGTTTGATTTTATTATATATTTCTTTTTTGGGAGCAGACTTAAGGCGTCCTCCCCTATAGCCAAAACAGAAATCACCTACAATAAATAAAAGGTCGCTAGTTGCGACCCTTTTATTTATCTTATTATTTAATTTTTTAATCAAAGATTTTTAAACATTCTTTTACATATGCCTGCTTGTATTCTTCACCAAAGATTCCATACAAGTATTTTATCCAAGCTTTTGTTGATCCTCCATCTGATAAAAAATCCTCTAATCTAATGTTATCTACAAAATCATTTTGTTCTCTCTCTAAAGAACATGAATAATTTTGCTCATTTTTATCATTCCAGAAATGCCAACTATAACGCCATCCTTCTTCTGGTGGATATTGTTGTTCTAAAAATGATTTGACTTGTTTGTCAGTTAGCTTTTCGATAAACATATGCTCACTCTCCTTTGCAATTCTGCTTGTGCATTTTTTAATAGTTGCTTCTATTAAAACTCCTGGTGTTTATTTAGGAGATTATAAAATTTATATATTGCGTATTATATCCTGTTCAGTTATTTATGTCAAGTCATTTTGTATCAATTTTTCATAGCAACTGCTACATACTGGCATATATTGACTGTCACCTATTAAGATGTCTCCATCTTTTTTTGTTTTACAATAACTGTATACTGCATTTTCTGATTTACAACATTCACATATTGATGTCATCATTTTTACATTGTCTGAATTGCAAAGTAATTCTCCCATTTTTCCAAATGGTTTTCGTTCTGCTGTTAGGTTTAGTCCAGATATAAAGAATTTCTTTCCTTTTGAAGCTAATTTTTGTATTGTATTTACATCGCCTTCTAAAAATTGAAATTCATCTATACAATATACATCTGCATCGTAATTTTCTATTTCATTTATACTTTTTATATTTATTGCAGGAAATTTATTTCCATTTCTATCTGCTATATCATCATTTAAAAATCTATTGTCTATTATTGGTTTAAATACTTTTACGTCTTTACCTGCTATAGATTGTCTATTTGCTGCATTTATTAGCATTTGACTTTTACCACATTTCATTGGTCCTGAAAAAACATTTATATTTCCCATTTTTTTCTCCATGTTTTATCTTTCTTTTTCTTCTATTTCTTTCATTATTTTATCTACATTTCTTTGTTGCGGATTTGGTGAGTTAGTTAAATATCTTTTTACATGTTTTTCTTCTACCTCTTTTGCTTCCTTTGATATTTTATTTTTTTCTCCTTTTATGATCTTATTTACAGCGCTTTGACCTGTTGCTTTCATTATTTCTTCTGCTCTTCTTTTTTCTTCACTTTCACGTGCTTTTTCTTGTTCTATAATTTCGTTTACTTTTTTTTGCTTTGTTCCTTTAAGAATTTCTTCTATTCTTCTTTTTTCTTCCTTTTTCATAATTACACCTCTTCTATTTCATTTTTTCCTTTATTCTCACTAAAACATTTAATGCATCTATTGGCGTTAGTTCATTTAAGTTTATTTTATCTACTTCATGTGCTATTTCTGCTAGCTTATAATTAAACATATCAAATTGTCCTTCTACAACTTTTTTGCTTTCTTTTTCTTGTTTTTTACCATTTAATATATTTTTCTTTTCTAAACTTTTTAGTATTCCATCTGCTCTTTGTGTTACTGTTTTTGGAACTCCTGCTAGTCTTGCAACATGTATTCCATAGCTTTCATCTGTTCCACCACTTATAATTTTTCTTAAGAAAATTATATCTTCGCCTTTTTCTTTTACGGCTATTGAATAATTTTTTACTCCATTTAATTTTTCTTCAAGCTCTGTTAATTCATGGTAATGTGTTGCAAATAGAGTTTTTGCTCCACATTTTTCTTTATCAGCTATATATTCAGCAACTGCCCACGCAATAGATAGTCCATCATATGTAGAAGTTCCTCTACCTATTTCGTCTAGAATAACTAAACTATTTTCTGTTGCTTCTTTTAAAATTGTTGCAACTTCCATCATTTCTACCATAAATGTACTTTGTCCCATGCTTAAGTCATCTGATGCTCCAACTCTAGTAAATATTTTATCTACAACACCTATTTTTGCTTCTGTTGCTGGTACAAAACTTCCTATTTGAGCCATTAATGTAATTAATGCTACTTGTCTCATATAGGTTGATTTACCTGCCATATTAGGTCCTGTTATAATAGATAGTCTGTCTTCATCTTTATCTAAATATGTATCATTTGCAATAAAACTTCCTACTCCTAGCATTTTTTCTATAACAGGGTGTCTTCCTTCTTTTATATCTATTTTTCCTGAATTATCAACAAGTGGCATGCAATAATTCATATCTTCTGCAACTGTTGCAAATGAAGTTAAAACATCTAGTGTTGAAACTACATTACTTGATTTTTGCAATCTTTTTATATTTTTTGCTATTTCACATCTTATCTCTACAAATGCATTATATTCTAGATTTATAACTTTTTCTTCTGCTCCAAGTACTTGGTTTTCTATATTTTTTAATTCTTCTGTTATATATCTTTCTGCATTTGTTAATGTTTGTTTACGTACATATCTTTCTGGTACTTGACTTAAATTTGATTTTGTAACTTCTATAAAATATCCAAAAACTTTGTTATAACCTATTTTTAAATTTTTAATTCCTGTTTTTTCTCTTTCTTCTGCTTCTAATTTAATTATCCAATTTTTTCCTTCTGTTGTGGCTGTTTTTAATTTATCTATTTCTTCATCATATCCAAGTTTTATCATTCCACCATCTTTCATTGTCATTGGTGGATCTTCAACTATAGACTTTTCTATTAAATCCTTTACATCTTGCAACTCATCTAAATTAATATATAATTCTTTTAGCATTTCTGAATTACATTTTGATAATATTTCCTTTAATTCTGGCAATTTCATTAATGAATTTTTTAGTGTTATCATATCTCTTGCATTTGCATTTCCATATGCCATTTTTCCTGCTAAACGTTCTATATCATACACTTTTTTTAGTGCTTCTATTATATCTCCTTTTAGCATTAAATTATCTTTTAGTTCTTTAACTGCATTTAGCCTTTTATTTATTTCTATTGTGTCTATTAATGGGTCACTTATCCATCTGCGTAATGCTCTACCACCCATACTTGTAGAGGTTTTATCTAGTACCCATAAAAGAGTTCCTTTTTTAGATTTGTCCCTCATTTTTTCTGTTAATTCAAGATTTCTTCTTGCACTTATATCTAAAGACATATATTTAGAAATACTATATAAAACTATTTTATTAATACTATCTAATGTAGTCATTTGAGTTTGTTCTATATAACTAATTAAAGCATTTATAGAAGCTACTGCAAATTTTTTGTCTTCTAAATCTTTTACTTCATTTCCTTTATTATCTATATATGTAAATCTTGTTTCTATATCTAGGCAATCTGTATCAAAGAATTTATCATTAAATTTTGTTATATAAACATCAAATCTTTCTTTTATTGTATCAATTTCTTCCGTGCAATCTGACATCATACTGTTTATTACAAGTTCACTCGGATTATATCTTGCAATTTCATCTAATAATTGTGGGAAATTTTGAGTATCTTTAATCTCTGCTGAATAAAATTCTCCTGTTGTAATATCACATACACTTATTCCAAAGTAAATTCCTGTTTTAAATATACTCATTATGAAATTGTTTTTTCTTTCTTCTAGCATATTACTTTCTACAACTGTACCTGGTGTAACAACTTTTATTACTCCTCTTTTTACTATACCTTTTGCTTGTTTTGGATCTTCTAGCTGTTCACATATTGCAACTTTATATCCTTTTGAAACAAGTTTTGAAATATACATTTCAGCTGCATGATGTGGTATTCCTGCCATAGGAGCTCTTTCCGCTTGTCCACAATCTTTTCCTGTTAATGTTATTTCTAATTCTCTTGCAACTAAAATTGCATCATCAAAAAACATTTCATAAAAATCACCCAATCTGTAAAAAAGAATACAATCTTTATATTCTTCTTTGGTTTCAAGATATTTTTGCATCATTGGAGAATATTCTGCCATTTGTTATTCCTCTTTCTATTTTAATAATTCTTCTAGTTCTTGTTTTGTAAATTCATATTTTTTATTACAAAATTGACAAGTTGTTTCTATTTTATCTTGAGTTTCTATTAATTTCTTTAGTTCTTCTTTTCCAAGAGATATTAAGCCTCTTTCAAATCTTTTCTTATTACAATCGCATTGGTATTTTGGATTAATATCATCTTCAATTAATTTTATATCTTCATCTCCGGTTATTTTTTTTGCAATTTCTTCTAAACTTAATTTTTCATCTAACATTTTTGAAATTGCTCCTGCTTTAAAAATATTTTGCTCTATGTTTGATATATCTTCATTGGTTGCATCTGGCATTGGTTTTATTATATAACCTCCGGCAGATTTTACTCCATTTTTATCTACTAAAACACCTACTGCAACTGCTGCATCTTGACCTTCTGATTTCACAAAATAATTTGCAAAATCATCTCCGATTTCTCCAGATACTAATGGCACCATTCCTACATATGGTTCTTTCAAGCCAATATCTTTTATTACATTTATAAATCCATCAAATCCCACTGCTCCACCTACATCAAGTTTTCCATCTTCATTTAATGGTATATCTACAACTGTGTTTTTAGCATAACCTTTTATTTCATTATTACTATTTGCAATTGTTACCATACTTTCTATTGGTCCATTTGCTTTTATTTGTATTGTTAATTTATCTTCTTTGTTTTTTAAATCTGTTGCCATTAAACCTGTAACTGTTAATACTCTACCTAATGCAGCTGTTACAACTGGACTTAAATCGTGTATTTTTCTTGTTTCTTCTACAAGTGTTGTTGTATCGCAACATATTACATTTATTCTTCCATTATATGCTAAAAACTTATTAATTTTGTCCATCTTATTCTCTCTTTCTATCCTTCATGTACTTTAAAATTATCTTTATTTTTACCACAAACAGGGCATGTCCAATCATCTGGTAAGTCTGAAAATTCTGTATGTGGTTTTATTCCTGCTGCTTCATTTCCAACTTTTGGATTATATATATATCTACAATTCATACATTCATATTGGCTTCCTGGTTCTCTATCTGGCTTTATAAAGTTTTTCAAGCCAACTGCAACAATTAGAACAACCATTATTGCAAAAGATATTGCTTTCCATATTCCGCTTTCTAATAGAATAACGGCAAACATTCCACAGCAAGCACTAATTCCATATAAAATATAAACAGCTTGCTTTGTTGAAAATCCTCTTCTTACTATTCTATGGTGTAAATGCCCCTTATCTGCTTTAAATACTGCTTTAAAAGATTTTTCTTTAATAATTCTTCTAAATATAGCCCAAATTGTATCAAATATAGGTAACCCCAATACTATTATTGGTAAAACAATTACTGCTGCAGTATATGTTTTAGCTACTCCTAATATAGATACTATTGAAAGTGTATAGCCTAAAAAATTTGACCCTGTATCTCCTATAAATGTTTTTGCTGGATTGAAATTATATGGTAAAAATCCAACTATAGCACCTGCAAGTGCTGTTATCATTATAATTGCTATTATTGGGGAATTATTTAAAGCAAAAATAATTAGTAATGATAAACAAGATATTAGAGTTATTCCAGATGATAGTCCATCTAACCCATCCATTAAATTAATCGCATTCGTTATTCCTACAATCCAACCTATTGTAAGTATTATTGAAATTAATTCATTTATTTCTGCCGAATGAATGAATGGTATATTTATAGTTCCAAGTCTTAACCCAAAAGATGTTACAATTATAGCTGCTAATAATTGACCTGAAAGTTTTACTAATGGTTTTATGCTTTTTATATCATCTATAAAACAAGTTATTCCAAGTACCAAGGCTCCTAAGAAATACCCTATTATTTTCATAAAATAATGTTCTTGAAATAAATCTAAGTTGCCTTCGTTTTCTATTGTCATTGTGAATATTAAATAACACATTGATACTATAAATCCACAAATAACAGCAATTCCACCAAGTTTTGGTATTGGTCTACTATGCATTCTTCTATTATCTTTTGGTATATCTACCGCTCCTACTTTAATTGCTAATTTTATTGAATATGGAGTCATCATAAAAGCTGTTATAAAAGCAAGTAAAAACGCTATTGCAATATCTCCCCACATATGGTTTTGCACCTCTTATTTCATATTTTCTTTTTCTATTTCTTCTATTAATTTAATTCTTTCTTCATGTCTTCCACCTTCAAATTCTGTTGCTATCCACATTCTTAATATACAAATTGCTTCGTTTACAGTAAGTTCATCTGCTCCTAAAGTTAGTACATTGCTATTATTATGCATTCTTGCATATTTAGCCATATTTTCGTTTAGGCAGTTTGTTGCTCTAATTCCTTTAAATTTATTTGCAACAATGCACATTCCTAAACCAGATCTACATATTAAAATTCCTTTCTTGCATTCTTTTAATTGAATACTTTTAGAAACTTCTTTTGCTATAGTTGGATATTCAGCTCTTTCCTCTGAAAAACATCCGAAATCTTTATATTTTATCTCTTTTTCTTCTAAGTATTTTTTTATTTCTTCTTTTAATTTATATCCTCCATGATCACTACCAATAGCTATCATTTTTATCCCTCCATTTCTGAAAGAATAATAACACAAATTATTACATTTTACAATGTTTTTTATAAAATTGCTTGCATTTTTCCGTATCACGTGTTAAAATGGTTTCTGTTATAGTTTATTTCATATAAGGAGGTGCAAACACAATGCCAAATATCAAATCAGCAATGAAAAGAGTAAAAGTTATCGAAAAGAAAACTATGAGAAATAATATGATTAAATCAGGTTATAGAACAGCTGTTAAAAAATTTGAACAAGCTTTAGAATCAGGAAATGTTGAAGAAGCAAAAGCTTTATTTTCTGAAGCTACTAAAAAAATAGACCAAGCTTGCACAAAAGGTGTTTTAGTAAAAAACACTGCTGCTAGAAAAAAATCTAGATTAGCTAAAAAATTAAACGCTGCTATAGCTTAAGTTTAAATTAAATATATAAAAAATTATGCATAGTTTTAAGAAAGCAATTTTAAATTGCTTTCTTTTTTTATTCTCTTATTTCTTTTGCTAATTTTCCTATTGCTTTTGTTTCTATTCTTGAAACATATGAACGTGATATTCCCATTTCTTGTGCTATTTCATTTTGTGTTTTTGGTTTGTTTCCATCTAAACCGAATCTTAAGTTTATTATTGTTCTTTCTCTGTCTTTTAAAATACTAGAAATTTTACCATACAATTTCTTTATTTGTAATTTTAAGTCTACTTGTTCATCTATTGTTTTTTCATCAGCAACTAACACTTCTTGCAAGGTTACAACATTCGAATCTTTATCTTCTCCGATTGTATCATTTAAATACACTTCATTTTGTAATTTTTTTGTGCTTCTTAAGTACATTAAAATTTCATTATCGATACATCGACTTATATATGTTGATAATTTAGAACCTTTATCAACATTAAAACTATTAATTCCTTTTATAAGTCCTATGCTTCCTATCGAAATCAAATCATCTATATCTACATTTGAAGTAGAGTATTTTTTTGCAACATGTGCTACTAAACGTAAATTTCTTTCTATAAGTATATTTCTAGCTTCTTCATTTCCTTCTTTTAATTGTTTTAGATATAAAGTTTCTTCAGCTTGTGTAAGTGGCTCAGGAAATAAATTGCTACTTTGAATGTATCCAACAACTAAAATAGCTGATTTTATAAAACCTAAAAAACCAAAAAGTGAAAGGGTATGTAACATAAATGCACCTCCATTTTGCTTATAACAAATTATATGAAATAGCAAAACAGAAAGTGCATGACCTATAAAAAATTAATATGTTTACCCTAATGCAACGTCTAATACCATCATTATTACAAATCCTATTAGCGTAAATAGTGCCATTACGTCTTTTCTTTCGTTTGATTGGCTTTCTGGTATTAATTCTTCTACTACTACGTATATCATTGCTCCTGCTGCAAATGCTAGTAGAAATGGTAGAAACATTCTTATTTTTGCTACTAACAACGCTCCTATTACTGCTGATATTGGTTCTACTATTCCACTTAACATTCCATAGAAAAATGCTTTTTTTCTACTGAAACCTTCTCTTCTTAGTGGTACACTTACTGCTGTTCCTTCTGGAAAATTTTGCAGTCCTATTCCTAGTGCTAATATGCATGCAGATATTAGGTTTGCTCCTTCTAAGTTGTAGGCAAGTGAACCAAATGCTACACCTACTGCCATTCCTTCTGGTATGTTGTGTAAAGTTATTGAAAATATAAGCATTAAACATCTTTTTAAACTTTTTCGCTCTTGTTGTTTTGTTATACTTCTGTTTTCTTTTTGTTTATCGCTTATTATATCAAATACTTTATCTCCTATGAATAATAGTATTCCCCCACATAAAAATCCTGCTGCTACAATTAGCCATGGTATCATATTTAGTTTTTCTGCCATTTCTATTGCTGGTGATAATAATGACCAAAATGATGCTGCTATCATAACTCCTGCTGCTAATCCTAACATTCCATCCATTATTCCTTTTTTTACTTTTTTAAAGAAAAATACTATTGCTGCTCCGCAGAGCAGTAACTCCCCATGTAAATAGTGTTGCAATTAGGGTTTGAAATACATAATTAGAATTAATAAAATAGTCTATCAAAATACTTCACCCCTGTATTATGATATGACTATTTTGAATTTTATGTGAACTTTTATGTAAAATTTATCTTTTTATAATATCTTTTACAATTTCTCCTGCTATCATTAAGCCTGCAACAGACGGTACAAATGATATGCTTCCTGGTACCTGGTTTCTTATTGTACATTTTCTTTTTGTTCCCGGTGGACATATGCAATTTGTTTTGCAACTGCTTTCACTTGTATCGTCTGGTTTTATCGGTTCTTCTTCTGAATAAATAACTTTTAAATTTTCTATGTTTCTTTTCCTTAGTTCTTTTCTCATTACCTTTGCTAATGGACATATTTTTGTTTTATTTATATCTGTTATTTTAAATTTTGATGGGTCCAATTTATTTCCTGTTCCCATAGCAGATATTATCGGTACATTTAATTTTTTGCATTGCATAATAATTTCTATTTTTGCCGTAACAGTATCTACACAATCTACTACATATGATAAAGTATTATCTATAATATTGTTTTTTGAATTCGGCATATAAAATTCTTGATATACTTCTACTTTAGCATTTGGATTAATTTCTAATATTCTTTCTTTTGCTACTTCTACTTTATATTTTCCAATTGTTTTTCTTGTTGCAATTATTTGTCTGTTTAAGTTTGTTAAACAAATTTTATCGTCATCTATTAATACAAAGTTCTCTACACCTGCCCTTACTAGTCCTTCTACAACAAAAGAACCAACTCCTCCTATTCCAAATATTGCAACTTTAGCATTTTTTAATTTTTCTATTCCTTCTTTTCCTATTAATAATTCTGTTCTTGAAAATTGATTTAACATTTTTTACCTCTTTTATATTTAATAATCTATAAAAGTTTACACCCTCATCTATTACATTGTCAATATTCGATAATTTATTTTTTTACATTAATGCCTATTATTCCGCCTGTTGCTCCTGCTACTAAACTTGTAAATATCATTATTATAGAATTAATATTCAATGCAAATTTCATACTCATAATACTAGAAACTATATATATTATTCCTATATAAATTCCACCAACAGCTAAACCTTTTAGCATTCCCTTATTTTTTTCTTTTAATGTGCAAAAAGAACTTCCTAATAATATTGAAACAATATTTATTACTATAATCCCACTTGTTTCAATATTTTCAGAAACATTTGAATACGTTAGCACTAAGGACAATACAATTAGAGCTATACATGTAAATATAAAAGATATTAAAATTCCTTTTCCTATATATCCTATATTATTTTTTATACTTTCACTCATAAAAAAACCTCCTTTTAATTTATATTCAAAAGAGGTTTTTTTATTACTATTCTTCTACATCTTGAAAGCCATCATTATTTGAACTTTCTTCATTGTTGCTTTCTTCGCCATCTTCATCATTTTCTTCATTAGTTTCTTCATCAGTTTGTTCACTACTATCAGCAGCGTTATTAGTTGTAGTATTTGACGTATTACCTGTTGTATTATTTGTTGTATTTGATGAAATATCTTCTATATTTTCTGTTTCTTTTTCTGATGAATTTCTATTTACCTTTTTTATATTCATTGCATCAAAATATTTTTCTAAATCGTAACTATATGCAGAGCCATTTTGAGTACCTTCTATTTTGTATGTTGTTTTTCCAGATGATGTTATAGAATATACTGTATCTAGTGCGCAAGGTATTAAAGTTGCACCTGTTGAATTTATTATTCCATAATGTTTATCTTTTCCTATAACAATAGCTTCATAATCATCTATTGTAACTACATTTCCAGCTGATTTTGTTGATGCTGTACCTACAACACATCCTATACTATCGTATTCAATTGGTAATATAAGTTTTCCGTTTTTATTATAAATTCCCCATTTTTCATCTTTTTTTACAGGAATACAATTTTCATATAATAAATATTTATTCTTTATATTTGAATCTTTATATAAAGATGTATCTATTCCTATATCATCATTTTCTATATATATTACAACACTACCACTTTGATTTAGAACGCCATATTTTTCATTTTGTTTTACAATATAAAGCCCTAAATCCTCATCTAATATTTTTATTTCATCATAATCTAAACTAATTTTAGATTTTCCCTGGCTATTAATAATTCCAACTTTATTTGCACTTGTAACCATAAAGTCTCCTGTATTTTCCAAGTATGAAATTTCATCATATTTTGGACCTACAATTTCTGATCCATCGCTTTTTATTACACCTTTTTTTCCATCTTCTTTTTCAACTACTAATATATCATTTTTTAAAGCTTTTTTATTTTTAAATTCATCACTTAAGCTTTTATATCCATAACTTGCTATTTTTTCTGTATACGCTGTTTCTAAATAATCTAATGAATATATATTAATATCTTTATTGTAATTAAATCCTATATTTAATATTTTTTGTATTCCATCTGGAGTTGTATACAACTTTCTATTTGAATATTTTACTTCTTCATCTAAATACATATATGAATATGTTTCTTCATTAGAAGATGTATCTATTTTATATATCTTATTTGAATTTGCACTAAAAGTTACAACTTCATCTGAAAATGCAACATATCCAGTTGAGGTATCTTCTGATATTTTTCCATATTCTCCATTATAATAATTAATTCCTAACAATTGAGCTATATCATATATAGAAATATATATTTTCCCATCATCTGTAAATTGAAAATAACTATCATTTAAATCTTTTTTTACACCATCAACATAAAATTTAGTTGAAAGTGATTTTAAATACATCATTGTTCCAAATATTCCTATAATGATAACAAGCAAAATAACAATTACAGCAATAATTATTTTTTTTGTTTGATTATTTTTTTTCTTTTTTCCAATTATTTGATCTCCATTTATTTCCTCAAATAAATCCATAAATTATCTCCTTTTACTCTGTGTACCCATATTTTTTATAAAAATCATTTTTAAAATTTCCTAAATTGTCATTCTCAATTTCTATTCTAACTCTTTCCATTAATTTAGTCAAGAAATAAAGATTATGAATTGAGAGTAATCTAACTCCTAAAATTTCATTTGTTTTTACTAAATGGCGAATATAAGCTCTTGTATAATTTCTACAAGTATAGCAATCACATTCACTATCTAAAGGTGACCAATCTCTTTCATAGGTTGCATTTCTTACAACAACTTTTCCATTCCAAGTCATTGCTGTTCCATTTCTTGCAATTCTTGTTGGTAAAACGCAATCACACATATCTATTCCTGCCATTGCAGCCTCTATTAAGTAATCTGGTGTACCAACTCCCATTAGATAACGAGGCTTATCTTTTGGCATTAATGGAGCTGTGTAATTTAGTATATCTATAAATACATCTTTTGGCTCTCCAACACTTATTCCTCCTATGGCATAACCTGGTAAATCTAAGTCTATTAAATCTTTTGCACTTTGACTTCTTAAATCTTTATAAAATCCACCTTGAATTATTCCAAATAAAGATTGCTCTTCTATATTTTTATGAGCATCTTTGCAACGTTTTGCCCATCTTGTTGTTCTTTCCATAGATTGTTTTGTATATTCATATGTAGATGGATATGGACAGCACTCATCAAATGCCATTATTATATCTGCACCTAAATCTTCTTCTGTTTTCATTACAGATTCTGGTGAAAAGAAATGTTTACTTCCATCCAAATGAGATTTAAATTCTACCCCTTCTTCATGTATTGTACGCAAATCCCCTAAACTAAATACTTGAAATCCACCACTGTCTGTAAGTATTGGTCTATTCCATTTCATAAATTTATGAAGTCCACCAGCTTCTTTTACAATATCTTGTCCTGGTCTTAAATACAAATGATATGTGTTTGAAAGTATAATTTGAGCATGTATTTCTTTTAATTCTTCTGGTGTCATAGATTTTACTGTTGCTTGTGTTCCAACAGGCATAAATACTGGAGTTTGTATATCTCCATGAGGAGTATGTATAACACCTCTTCTTGCCCCAGTTTGTTTACATTCGTGTAATAATTCATATGTTACTGCATTTTTCATATTTCTTTCCCTTTCTTTTATTTTATTAATTTTTCTATTTCCTGTTTATTTAAAAATTTCCATTTTCCAAGTGGAATATTTTTTACTGTTAATTCTCCAATTCTTGCTCTATGTAAAGCTAAAACGTTTTTATCTATTGCTTTACACATTTTTCTTATTTGTCTATTTTTCCCTTCATGTATTGTTATTTGTATTCTTGAAATTTTCTTTTCTTTATCTATTTTTAAAATTTTTACTATTGCCGGTTTTGTTTTATAATTTTCATCTATTATAACTCCACTTTCTAGAGCTTTTACATTTTCATCTGTTACAATTCCTTTAACAGTTACATTATAAGTTTTGTTAATTTCATGACTTGGATGTGTAACTTTATTTACAAAATCTCCGTCATTTGTAAGTATTAAAGCTCCAGATGTGTACATGTCTAATCTTCCGACTGGAACAATTCTTTCTTTTACTTTTACTAAATCTAAAACAGTATCTCTTCCAAATTGGTCTTTAGATGTTGTTACATATCCTATTGGTTTATTAAGCAAAATATATACATATTTTTTATTTTCATTATTTATTATTTTATTTTCAAATTCGACAACATCTTTTTCAGGATTTATTTTTGTTCCAAGTTCTGTTATTTGTTTTCCATTAACTTGTACTTTTCCTTGTAATATTAGTTCTTCACATTTTCTTCTTGATGCAATTCCTGAATCTGCCATAAATTTTTGTAATCTAATTTCTTCCATTTTTCTATAAATTTCCACCTTTTTTTTAGTATCAAATTTCGCATTTTTGTATATTATATATTATAAGAATATTATTTGTTTTTAATTTCTTTTTGTGTTGTTTTCAATGATGCAAAAAGTTTATATAGATTTTCCGGTGCTTTGCACCGGATTTTGAATTTTGTAAAAAAATTTTTCAGTTTTATTAAATTCTCGCTTCATTCAGCAAAGTTGCATAGTCTGTCGCATTCAG
>JABLTO010205126.1_pt1 | contig 20151 bp, 24 predicted proteins | sample 7160091 | NCBI WGS metagenome assembly JABLTO01 (sample SAMN14651225, study PRJNA627086) | human gut metagenome | isolation source: feces | host: Homo sapiens
ATTAAGTATTACAGATATTTAAATAATTATTCACAAGAAAGACTTGCTGAATTAAGTAAACTAAGTCCTAGGTACATTACAGATGTTGAAAGAGGACTGCATTGTCCTACTATTCCAAAAATAGAAAGTATTGCAAAATCTTTAAATATTGAACCTTATCAATTATTCATAAATATAGAAAGGGATACTGAAATAGTGAATAAAATGCAGCAGGGAAGACAATATAATCAAAAATAGATTTATTGTATAAATTTTATTATTGTGTTATAATTAAAGTGCAAAGAAGTTGTGATTGTATGATTTTCAACTTCTCTTTTTTATATCAAGAGAAGTTTCCATGTGAAAAAGAAAAAAATAATTTTAATAATTATGTCTAAAAATATTTTCAAGAAACAATTAATTTAAAAACGAAAAAAATCTTTGATAAATATTTATAATAAATTGGATATCATAAAATATTCATTCATAATCAAAAAAAGAACCGATAAAACTATAAAAATCGGGTCTTTTAAATTTTTAAAACATATATTAATTATTCTTTTTAAATTCATTTTTAATATCTTCAATAGCCTTTAATAATTCATTTTTTTGCTCTTCATTAAAATTTTCTTTTGAATAATTTATCATTTCTTTTATATTAATTACGCTATTTCCAAATTTTTTCATCCAATCACTTATAGGAACAATCCATATATGAAAATGACTAGACCTTTCTTCTTGAATTATTAGTACTTTCTTAGATATGTTTACCTTTTTAATAATCTCTACTGTTTTATTTAATACACTAATTATACTATTTCTTTCATAGTTTGTCATATCATTTATACTTTTTATATGCTTGTTAATTCCCAAAACCATAAACCCTTTTATTGGTATTTCTGGATCTGCTGATACATTTATGAAGTCATCCTCATACACATATCCTCCAGGTGGAATTAATTTATGTTCTGCAATATCACAACCCATACAGTTAAATTCAATCTCTTCTCCAAAAATATTTATTGCTTTATTCATCATTTCATTCTCCTAACTATAATATAAGTATTTTGTTATTTTATAAAATATTTATAAAAATGATATAGTATTTTTCAAAAAATTGTAAGTATGACGGTTAATAATATCTATAACAATTATAAACCAAATAATTTTAAAATTCAACCATTAACTTTATTATCAATATTAACAAAAAATCCCAAAATTACTAATGAAAATGATTTATTTGATACATTAGAGTGGTTGTCCAATGACAATATAACATATGATGATTTAGATACTTATATGAATATATGTAAGCAATATATTTTAGATAGTAATCCAAATTTACAAATTTTTAATCAATTTATTGAAAGTGTTAATCCTGAAATAATTAATAAATTACTTGATGGCATTTATAATATTTTCGACAATACCCATGAACTTTTACTTAATCCAACAAGTGATATTTCGAAATATAAAGATGAATATATTAGTATATAATAATTCCCACAATTCATTGTAATTGTGGGATTTTTTCAAGGGTATTAGCAGTCCAAAAGCCTTTTTTTGAGCTTTTTGAGGTCAACTGGTGGCACTTTTGGTGGCATAAGTATAAATTTTAGGCGAATTATAGCATATAATATCAATTTATAAAAAGTTTATTTTATCTTGTTTTACTTGGTTTTGCAGTTTTATAATATAATTTTTTGCGTCCTCCAAAACTTTTGATGGGAGTTCGATTCTCTCCGCTCCTGCCATTGTTGGAAATAATCCAAAAAATTGGATTTAAACTATATAAAAGCACGGAAAACGAATAATTTATCTGTGTTTTAATTTGCCATAAAATTGGAGGAAATTATGGTAAAAGATTATATAGAGTTAAAAAGAAATGAGAAATTTGAAAATAAAATAATGATAACTTGTGATTTTCATAATGCAAAGTATGAATTCGAGCAAGGAAAGATTATCAATTTAGATAAAGTTAATGTTAGTTTTATAGAGCCTCATAGATTTCATATTAAATTAAATGGTAAGAAAATAATAGTATTATATTTTGATGAGAATAATATGTTTTTATATAATAGAGAAATGCCTATAAAGATGAAAGAACCTGATTTGATATTAACTGCTATGAAAGATGGTGTAGCATAATGTCAAAGAGTAAGTTAGGTATTTCTAGTTTTGATTTGAATATGAGATTTAAAGATAAAGATGAGGCAATAAAATATGCTAAAAGATTAAAAGAGTTTATTAGGTATACTTGTAAGAAGAAAGCAAGGAATGGCTGGTCGTCTGAAGCAATGATTTGTGTTAGTAGTAATAAGGGTAATAGTACAATAGTATATTATGAACATAATGGCAAAGTTGGTAGACATAAAAAGTTAATCAGTAAATATCATAGTGAAAATGGAAATATCAAAGTAGATTGGCATCTACATATATTTTTAGTATCAAAGCCCATGTATGCTTTTAGAGAAGAAATAAAGAAATACATTGATAAGAATTGGAGCAATCTAAAAATTGAAAAAGAACCTTTTGACTATGGAAAAATAAAAGATAAAAGTAAAATATATAAGAAAAATACAAATATAAATAAAGCCGAATATTTTATAGACCAAGCAGATGAAGTATTATTTTGTAATTATAATTATACGTGCGAAGAAAGAATACCAAAAGGTTATAGTTTAAAAGATATGTATAATGCATATTTAAAAATGATGACAGCAAGAATGCATAGTAGAACTATTGGTAATAAGAAAAGATTAAAACTTGAAGATAACTATTATAAGATTAAAAACTTTTATTGGGATTTATCTAAAGACCAAGACAAAAAAGTTGTTGATGAATTTATGAAACAAGTTCAATTAAATAAGATAGCAAGTAATTATGAAATAATAAATAATAATAAAGTACAGAAAAATGAAATTTGAAAAGACGATTTTGCGAAGAAGATAAAGGGTTTTGGTAATACAAATAATATAAATAGACTATCATATAATAAACATAAATAATAAAAAGATAATAATATTTATAATAGAATATATAATAATCATCTTAAAAGTATAGTTTAATCAGCATATAAAAGAGATAATATATTTTGAGTATTATTATATTGTTTGAATAAATAAAGGTTGAAATATAGCGATTAAATCAGTAAATAAAGAAAAAAGCCTATATATGATTAGTCATTAAGACCATCTATATAGGCTTCTGCTTTTGCTTTGTTGATAGAAGAAAGTTTATTGATTTTAGTTAATAACATAAAGTCATCATCAGTTATGTTGTTAGGTTTAATATTATCAGTAGGAATATCATATTTAGTTAAACCTAAAAGATAATCAATAGATGTATTATAGTATTTTGCTAATGCTATTAGCATATCAATATTAGGAAAAACCCTCCCTGTTTCATAAGATGATATAGTTTCTTGGGTAGTTCCTAAATCCATAGCAACTTTAATTTGTTTTAATCCTAATTTTTTTCTTATTGTTTGCAAGTTATTTTGATTATTATATTTCATAAATACCACCTATATATAATTTTAAAATTATTAGTTTTCAGTGATAATAATATTAACTAATATCAGTATGTGTAAAATTATATATTTTTATGATATAATGTTCTTATAGAGATAACTATAAGGAGCATATATATGAGTAGTAATATTTTTGATTTGGGGTTAATAGTTGATAAATTAAAAGAAAGAAGAAAAATATTTGTATCAGAAGCCGATTTTCAATTAGAACTTGCTTGGACTATTAAAGAAAATTATCCTAATGCGAAGATAAGATTAGAATATTGCCCTATTTTTGATTTAAATATGCATATCGATATATTAGTTATAATGAATAATAAATGGTATCCTATTGAATTAAAGTATAAGACAAAAGGCTGTAAGAAAGTTATTGATGATGAAATATTTATTTTAAAAAATCATGGCGCGAAAGATGTTAATAGTTATTTATATTTAAAAGACATTATGAGAATAGAAAAAATAAGAGATAATGTTAAAGAATTTGATAAGGGTTATACAATGTTTATTACAAATGATATTAGTTATACGAAAAAGCCTATAAAAGATAATTGTGTATATAAGCAATTTTCATTAGAAGATAAAATAGTTAAAAGTGGCAAGATGTTTTGGGAAAAGACAGCAAGTAAAGGAACAATGATGAATTGTGAGAAGCCAATTATATTAAAAGATAGTTATAATATAAATTGGAAATATTATAGTAAGTTAGATAATGATAATACTGGTACATTTATGGATGTCGTTAATGAAATTAAAAATAATTAGTTAAATAAACGATAAATACAAGTTATTTTAGTTAAGATAATAAAATAATGTTGAATTTATATTAAAAGTTAAATATGGGCGAAATAAACGGAAATTATTGATATAATAAAGTTAAGGTGTTTGCTATGGGAAAGTTAAATATTGTAAGTGGAAATATATTTGATTATTTAAAAGGTAAAGATTTAATAGTTAATAGTGCTAATCAATATATGATATATGGTAGTGGTGTTTGTGGAACAATATATAAAATGGCTGATAAAGATTTATTAGAACAATATTGCAAAGAACACTTTAAAGAAAATATGAAAGTTAATGAGATTAGATTTACTCCTGGGTTTAATATTGGTATAGATATATTACATATTTATTGCTCTAAATATTATCAAAGCAAATACCCTATTAATGACCTATTAGAAAGTTATAATAATATCTTTATTTGGGCAAAACAAAAAGATTATAAAAATATTATTAGTGTAAGTATAGGAACAGGGATACATGGTTATAAGCATAATGATATAGCACAACAAGTTGTAGAAAAATTAAATTATTTAGTTAATAAATATAATATTGATTTTACATTGGTATTACCTAATGGAGAAATAAAAGAAATATATATAAATACCTAAACAAAAGGCATATTTAAATGGTATAATATTACTTGGTGATGTAATTATGTTTAGGTCAATTTATGATATATTAAATAAAAACATTGATTATAGTAAAGAATATAAGAAAATTAAAAAAATGTTTTTAGAAGAATATTTTATTGATGGTTCAATAAATTATTCATATACCTATGGTCAGATATTTAATAATTATATTCTTAAGTGGAAATATAGGGGCACAAAATGTAGTTTGAAAGAAATATTAGATGAAATAGAACAAAATACTGATTGTGGAAAAGACCCTATTACTGATTGCTTATATTTATGTGAGTTAATTTTAAACATACGAGAATTTTTAATTTTTGCGAAAAAGAATTATTTTATGTCTGATGATAATATATATATTGGACAATTCAATGATGAGATGTTAATTGGAAATATTCTTTATATTTTAAAAGAATTAGGTTATTGTTTACATAAAGAAGAAGATTATAAAATAATTTTAGTAAAAGATGATGCAGATGCAATAAGTACCGCAATAGTAGTTGAAGATAATGATATTAGTAATTTAATTATGCAATATAATGATTTTAAAATTGTTAATAATATTAAGGAAAAACAAAAAATATTATTTAACATAGCAAAATATTTAGAACCAAAACGTTCAAAAATAAAAGAAAAAAATAAAGATTTAGAACAAAACTTATTTATGGCATTTAACAAATTGAACATTAGACATAATAATATAGATGGAAAAGATAAAGAAGATTATACATCAAATTTATGCAAGGAAGAATTATTGCAATGGTATGATAGAACTTTTAATTTAAGTTTAATAGCAATTAGGTTAATAGAATTAAAAAATATAATTGAGCCATTTGATAAGGTTAGAAAAGAATATTTTTCTTAATATGTAGTATTAAAAAAATAATAATAGAACTATGAGGAGGAATTATGAAAAAGAAAGTCTGTTTATATTTGTTAGTAATTACAATGATTTTAACTATTACTGGGTGTTATAATGTTGAAAGTGGAAATAATTCAGAAAATCAAAGCAATAATAATGTAGAAGAAAAAACAGATAATAATGATAAAAAATATGATGAATTATTTGGAAGTAAAGATAGTAATCCATATTATGATAATGAAAAAAATATTAGGGATTTTGTGATTAAATATAATTCAAATGCTTCAAATAAAGTAAATAAAGTTAAATGGACTAAAAATCATACAATTGCAAAACTATATTTTGATGATGAAAATTGTAAAATAAATGACCATAGCGAAAAAGGGTATATAATAACTTGTGAATTTAATAATGGAAAATCAAAAGTTTCTGCTTATGATTTGATTTTAAAAGAGATGATTAAAATATATAATTCTAATGTTAGTGAAGAAGAAATTACTAATCAAATTTCTAATGCTAAAAATAGTAATATGAGTATAATGAATATAACTGATAAAATAACTATTCGATATAATTATCTAGAAGAACCTATATCTTTTAGGTCTGGAGATAGTTATATAATAGAATTAATATTAGGAAAATAAATAATAATTGTATTTAAAAAAGTACACTTTATTGGAGATTTAATTTTATATGAAATTAAGTCTCTTTTTTATGTAATATAGTCCCTATTTCTTTTTTGGATATGTAAAAAGTCATTCATAACCTTTTTAAAGAAAAAGCCTTTTAAGAACGAAGAAAGTATCATATAATTATTCTTCATATGGTAAGGAGGTGGCATAAAATGGAAAGATTTGCATTAAGAAAAATAGTATCTTCTGTATGTGATGATTATATTGATACTCTATTAACTGGGATTGAAGAAAATGAAGATGATTTTCCATATACTATTGCTTGTTCTAATTTTATTGATGAGTTAAAGAAGAAAAACATAATAGTAGATTTATATAAAACTTTTGATTGTGACATCATTGATAAGATATATAGAGAAACAAGCAATTATTTAGCAAGGTAGGTTTTATGTTATGAAAAATAAGATATTTGGTTATGCAAGAGTTAGTAGCAAAGAACAAAATGAAGAAAGACAAATAGTAGCATTTAAATATTATGGTATTGATGAAAGAGATATTTATATAGACAAACAAAGTGGAAAAAATTTTGATAGAGAGCAATATAATATCTTAAAATATATATTAAGGGAAAATGATATTTTAGTTATTAAAAGTATTGATAGACTTGGAAGAAATTATAATATGATTATTGATGAGTGGAAAGATATTACAAAAAATATTAAGGCTGATATAGTTGTTATAGATATGCCTTTATTAGATACTACTAAAAATAAAGATTTATTAGGTACATTTATTAGTGATTTAATTTTACAAATATTATCTTATGTTGCAGAGCAAGAAAGAACTTTTATTAAGCAAAGACAAAAAGAAGGTATATCAACAGCAATGAATAAAGGAATTAAGTTTGGTAGACCAACGATAGAAAAACCACAAAATTATGATATTGTGGTTAGCAAATGGAAGAATAAAGAAATTAGGACAAAAGAAGCAATAGAACAACTAGGTCTTAAGCCAAGTACATTTTATAATATGGTTAATAAATATTAGTTATATGGGTGTAATTCTTTATAGTTATTTATAAAATCCTTTAAAGGTACAATATTGCCAGTTCTTACATATTCTTTTACTTTTTCTTTATGTGTATCTTTGTATTCTTTAATGTAATTATCAATTATATTGATATTCTTACATTTTCTTAAATTTCGTAAAAAGGATTGATGTTTTTTATTCAAATCAAGATAATCATTCTTTTTTTTAAGGATTGTAGAAATTTGACTGCAAGATATAGATTTATTATTATACTCATATTTCCTATTACAATAACAATTATCAGTTTTATTAGTTATATAGTATTTTTCACATCTATTACATTTCTTTAAATAATATCGCTTTGCTGTGGAAAAAATAGAATGTAATAAACCTAATAAAAATTCAGTATCAGTTTTATAGTAAATAGTCTTTTGTAATATCATACAGAAATCATCATTATTCATATTTTCATTATTAGAAATTTGAAATAATGGTGTATTTTTCATTTGATATAAATTATTATCAGTAAAATCATTTTTACTTAAATGGCTATTTATATTTCTTCCACTTCTTTGTACTGATATATCTATATCTTTTATATTATCAAAGTTATTGTATTTATATTGTTCTTTAATAAGTGGCAATTCTATATTTGATGTCGCTAGAAAAGAATACCAAACAATGCTATCAACATAACCCGAATTAAAATTATCAGCATAATTAAACAATCTATTTAATAATAATTGTTGTTCTTTGGTTAGAACATCAAAGGCAGTTTCAAAACCTAATTTATAATAATTATTATTGCTTTCGATACTTATAACTTTGGTATGTAAGTTTTCATACAATATAAACTTTTTATCGTAATTCATTAAATATTGCCTCCTTTTGTTGTACGAAAATGTAAATGCAAAAACATTTTCAATAATTGTATCTACAATATCATAAATATTTTATAAAATCAATGCGTAAGTGAAAGATTTAACTTTTGCTAAAAGGAAAGGAGATAAATAATATGAGAGGAAAACATCCAACTTTATCATTTGTCCCACAATTGCAAGAGGTTGAGGTTAAAATGCCAAAACCTTTAATTCCTATTGACTGGGGAAAAAGATATGGTGCAAGCAATGTTAGGTATGATTATGTTCCAATTTATGATGAAGATGGCAATTATGTTGAAACAAAAGAAGAAGTCTATGTGACAATGGAAAAACTAATGGGCTTTCGCATATTTAAAAGACAAACAAAAGTAAAAGATATAAAGGTTAAAATGCCAAAACGAAGAAAACTATTTGAAACATCAGCAGATAAAAAAGATGATGAAGAAGAAAATTTGAAAGGAGAATTGAAATAATGGAAAATAAAAAAGTAGCGATTTATTGTAGAGTTGCAAGTAAAAATCGAGTTGAAATAAAAAAGCAAAAAGAAATATTAAAAAATTACTGTAATGAAAACAATTATGAAATATACAAAATATATATAGATAATGGTTATAGTGGTATAGATGATAATAGACCAAATTATAATAAATTATTAAATGACCTAAAGAAAAATATATTTGATACTATAATAGTACGAGATATGAGTAGATTAGGAAGATCAATTATTAAACTTGAAAAGGTTATTAAATTATTAGAAAATAATAATTGTAATTTGATATGTTTAAATGAAGATATCATATCAACTCAAAAAAAGCTGTAGGAAAATTATTTTTAAAATGTGTTTCATTATTGCCTAATATGATAGGTGGTGAAAATGATGAATAATGAAGAACAAGAGCAGAAATTAGTTGCTATATATACAAGAGTTAGTACAACAAATCAAGCTCGAGAAGGACATTCATTAGAAGAACAAGAAAAGAGAATAAGAGCAAGATGTTTGTCTGATAATAACATTGTATACAAAGTTTATACTGATGCTGGTATTAGTGGAAAAAATGCTGACAATAGACCAGCATATCAACAAATGATGAAAGATATGAAAAAAGGAAAGTTTAATTTAATAATGGCTTTTAAAATGGATAGATTAAGCCGCAGTGTTATTGATTTTGAATATTTCTTTAATGACATAAAAAAATATAATTGCGAAGTTCAGTTTATTGAGGGAAATATAGATACAACTGGTGCTGCTGGTATGTTGTTTGCTCGTATATTAGAAGTATTTGCACAATTTGAAAGAGAACTAATAAAAGAAAGAACATTAGTCGGAGTTGAAAGTGCTGTTAATAAAGGTCATTTTGGTGGTAAACCCCCTCTTGGTTATAAAACTAAATTAGATGATGAGGGAAAGAAACTAAAAGAATGGATTATCAATGAAGATGAAGCAAAGATAGTAAGAGAAATATTTGAACTATGTGCAAGTGGAAAAACATATTTTCAAATATCTAATATATTAAAAGAAAAGTATCCTAAAGTAATATCATCTATTAGAAAAGATAAAAAGACAAATGAAGATAAAATAACATATAGGAGTTGGACTGATAGTTCTATCTCTTGCATATTGAATAATAAATGTTATATGGGTACTTATGAATATAGAAAAAGTATAGATAATAAAGAAACAATAGAAATAATAGATATTGTTCCTAAAATAGTATCAGAAGATTATGATTATTATTTAGATGTATTATTATTTAAGATAATCAAAGTAAAACCAAAAAGTGTTATTGAAAAAGAAAAGACTATATATTTATACTTAACAGAGCCAACTAATTTATTAAAAAAAGTTAGTGAAAGTTTTGCTAACTAGGTTGTCAAAATTATAAATATATAGTATAATTTAAACAGCAAAGGAAATTTAATAAGTGGTAAATTGTAATTTGGAAACTCGTTCGATTACCGTGCCATTTTGATTTAATCGAACCAATGTGTTCGTTAAGATTGCTTGGTACGATATGTATCAAGTTTTTTTGATTATAATTCAGGAGGGTTTTATGTTTGGACAAAATGATAAAGTTACTTTGACACTTATAAATTTAAGAGATATTATGGGTAACGTTTTACCATATTCTTTTAAATTGCCACTGGAAGGTGATTTGCCAAAAAATGTTGCGGCAATGGATGTATTTGAATATCAAGAAGGAATTAATAACGGTGCTAAAAAAGTATTTAGCATCTATGTTGGTGAAAAAATGACTTTAAAACAACTTGTTCTTAAGGCGAAGAGTTTTGAGGTAGTAGTACCTGAAAATAATGAACTACAACCTGATAGTTTATTATTGGTGCAAAATATAATGGATAGAAAAGTTGCCTCGGCAATTATAAGTAAGAATGATATTGTTGTAGAAAATAGGGAACAATTAATTATGGTAGTTGAAGAAATTTCTGATAAATTTAATGATATAAATAAATCTTTATCAATGGTTAGAAATTTATTTATAAAATATAATAAGAAATAATAAAAGATTATTATAAAGAGGTAATTATATGAAAGTTATATCTATTAAAGAACCCTTTGCGTCTCTTATTAAAGATGGAGTTAAAATATATGAAACACGTAGTTGGAAAACAAATTATCGGGGAGAAATTTATATCCATGCTAGTAAAACAATAAGTACGTCTGATAATAAAGAAAATGCATCAAAGTTTTTGGAAAGTGATATTAATCCTGGATATATTCTATGTAAATGTAGATTAGTAGATTGCATAGAAATGAATGAAGAATTTATTAGTTACATAAATAAAGAAACAACTGAGTATTTTTATGGCCATTATGCGCTAGGAAGATATGCTTGGCAGTTAGAATTAATAGAAGTTTTAGAAACGCCTATTAAAGCAAAAGGGCAACTTGGTATATGGAATTATTTTGAAGCATAGATTTAATTGTAGTGATTATATTTGACTTATAAATTTTAATATGAGAAAATTTGATTAACTTGGAATGTGATGGTGAGTTTTGATGAAAAATAGTTTGGCAATTGAAATTTTAAAATTGTTTGCGTGGATAGTATGTGCTTGGATTTTTTGGGTATTTATTTTTTCTGTTTTTACACCAAGTTCAGTAGAAGAGGTAGTAGAACCATTTAATGGGGCTAGTTTAGTTTTTGGCTTTTTAACGGGAGTAATAATTACTTTTGTATATAAATTAAATAATGTTAGTTCTTTAAAGCAAAAAGCTAATGCTGTTAAAAGTAATATAGAAGTATTAAATAAAAGAAGTGAGACTTTACTTACTAAGGCTAATAAAGTAGCTGATAAGTATATGAAACATGAAAGTCATGTTCAAAAAAGTGTGGCATATGCTAGAAAAAGCAAGGTAATTTTAAATTCTAAACAATTTGGTGGAATGCTTGAGAATTATCCAGAGTTAAAAGCTAATGAAAGTATTATGGAATTGTTAAGACAAATTAGAGAAAGTGAAAACGTTATTGCTAATGAGAAAATGACATATAATGATTATGTATCTTTGTATAACACGTTAATACACAGTTTTCCACTTATGTTAATTAGTTTTATAACTAGATTTAAAGATTTAGAATTTTATAGTGAAGAAGATAGTAGTAGTATACCTAGTGATGAAGAATTAGGTTTATAAAAAAAACTATCTTTTTTTTGATAGTTTAATTTAACTTTTTTAAAGTACTTGTAAGAAGACTAAAAAGATAGATATTTACTTGTTTAGTTGTATTTTTAGAAATATATGCTTTGTAACCATTTAACTGATTTATATAGTTTTCATCAGTAAGATCATTTAACTTATAATCTACTATGTCAATATATTCATCATGAACAATCATTAAATCAATTTTACCATGGTATTCATTGTCCAAGTCACAATCAATAAATTCGTATTCTTTAAAAATGGTCGCATTTTCTATGTCTTTAAAAAGAGGTGTTTTTACTAATGAGTTAATAATATTTTTAATAAAATTATTTTCAATAAGAGATAAGTCGAGATTTTTAAAATCAATGTGTTCTAATATTTCATGAACAATTGTGCCGAATTCCATATTTTTTTTAGTTTCATTATCAATTAAATCTTTAGTTTTTTTAGAGAAAGTTTTACTAGTAATATTATTTTCTTTAAATTCAAGTTCATTAATTATCAATGATTTTTTTTCTTCATTAAGTAAGTCTTTATCTTTTAATAGTAAATAATCTTTAGTAAGATCTAACTCTTTTATATCAAGTATTTTAGTATATTTTTCTAGTTCTTTGGGAATGGAGTTTAAAAAGTCTTTGAATGAACTATATTTATAGCGAATAGTGTTTATAACAAGACCGTCAGCATTTTTTCTTTCATCTAAATCATCAGTAACTGGTAAAAACATTATCATTTTTTCTTTGGCTCTAGTAAGGGCAACATAAAACAGTCTTATTTTTTCGGATATATCTAGAGTTTTCATTTTTTCTTTGATTATTAGTTTAACGATATTTTCTTTTATACCTTCATTAAATGTAGGAATATATAGTGGCATGTTTGGTTCATATATAATATCTCCTTTTAAATCTTGTTTACTAAATGATTTATAAAGTCCAGCGAAATAGCAAATAGGAAACTCTAATCCTTTTGATTTATGAATGTTCATGATTTTGATACTACTTTTAGTAGTAGTTTTAACGTTATATTTAATTAGTTCGTTTTTAGTTAGTAGATCATTTAGATAATCTATAAATTCATAAATATTATAATTAGTGTTGTCGGCTAATTCCATTATTTTATTTAATCTAATTATACTTTCATTCATATTGCCAACTTTTATTAAGGCTTCATAGTAATTAGTTATTTTGATAATTTCGGCAATTATTTCTTGTGTAGATAATATATTCATATTTTTTACAAGGGGATATAAAGATTTAATTATAGGGGTTTGACATTCTTTTTTATTTTTAATAATTTTTAATAGTTCTTCATCAGAATATTCGTATAAAAAACTTCTAGCAATACTTGTAAAAGCATAAGAAAATTCGTTGTTTAGATTCTTTTCTTTTAAATGAGTAACTAATATTAAGAGATTTTTAATGAGATAAATATCATTGCTTTGATTTATTTCTTCATCTTTATATAATGAAAGAGGCAAGTCAAAGTATTCAAATATTTTTTTAGCTAAATCAAAAGATGAATTACGATCAAGAATTATACAGAAGTCTTTATATTCAATATTTCTTAGAGTACTCGTTTCTTTATCTAATATTTGGTAATGGTTATTCATTTTCTCTTTAATATCTTTAGCAATTTTAAAGAATTCAATTTCTTCTTTAGAAAAATCTGAGTTATCTACGTTATACTTATATATGGTCATGTCATTGTCATAGTCAGTTTTGCCTTCATTAATATATGTAGTATTACCAAATACCATTTGATGTGATTCTCTATAATCTGCATTACCAATTAAATCATCCATGATAGGATTAAAGATAGTATTTATGTTGTCTAGAACTTCAGGTCTTGAACGAAAGTTTTTTACTAAGTCAATTTTCGCACCACCTAAGTTCTTACTATAGTTATCATATTTGTTTTTGAATATATAGGGGTTAGCATTTCGAAAACGATAGATACTTTGCTTTATATCACCTACCATGTAAACATTGTTATTACTAATAAGAGAAATGAATTCTTCTTGGATATCAGAAGTATCTTGGTATTCATCGACCATTATTTCTTTAAAATAATTTTTTAATTCTAGTCTGATACTTTTGTTATTCTTTAAAATTTCTAAAGAAAGTTTTGCTATGTCTGTAAAGTCATATATTTCATTTTCTCTTTTGTAGGTAGTTAAAGTATTAAAGAAATCTTTTAGAATAGATAGTAATGGTTCAATTAAGTTTTTAGTATCTTTATAGTCATTTTTCATGTTTTCTTTGTAACCATAAATAGTTATACTTTTTAGTTCCTTTAATTTTTTATTAATCTTTTCTTTAGCAAATTTAGATATTTCATCACTGCCTCGTTTTAAGCTTGGTAATTTAAGGGCTTTAATCGTGGCAATTAATGTATCTAAGTCATCACTCTTTAATGGCCATAATGTTTCTTGCAATTTAGTGTAATAGTCAGTTTCAAAGTCCATTTGATAATTTTCTAGTTCTAAAAACAATTCATTTACTGACTGATTTAATATATTTTGGTAATCGTTAATTAATTTATTTATAGTGGCTTCACTGTAGTATTCAACAAGGTAATTATTTAAGTAGGTATTTAAATCAGTTTTAATGGATAATTTGTTTGCTATACGGAGTATTTCTTCTTTTAAATTATTATCATCTTTGATACAAAGGGTATTGATAAGATTTTGAAAATTTATAGATGGGTTTTGATAGTTTTTTTCAAATATATCATCTAGTATTTTTCTTTTTTGTAAAGCAATTAAAGAAGAGTCAGTAATATTAATTTTATTTGATATGTTTAAAAGGTAATGATATTTTTTAACAATGGATAAAGCAAATGAATCAAAGGTTGTTATGTAGGATGTGTCTAGTAAATCTAGTTCATTTAGTAAATTATTTTTTTCAATGTTAGCTTTTATTCTTTGTTTCATCTCGACCGCGGCTGCATTAGTGAATGTTAATATTAGTAGTTCATTAATGTGAGTACCATTTTTTAATTTTTCAAGTACGCGTGTTGTTAGGACAGCGGTTTTACCAGAACCAGCTCCAGCAGAAACAATAATATTGGTGCCAGTAAGTTCTATAGCTTTTTTTTGTTCAGGAGTCCAAGCCATGTGAATCACTCTCTTTCTTTAAAAATGTTTTGTCACTTTTTAAATAAATGTTTTCTTTATTGGTATGAAAACAAATATCTTTTAGCTTACAATATTCACAACTTATGTTTTCTTTATTATCAATTATTTTAGCTGTTATGTTAAAGTTACCATCTAAAATGTTTTTAGTACTTTCTAAAAGAAATTTATAGGCCAGATTTTCAAGAGTAGTTAAGTCAGTTTCGTTTAGGACTTTAGCATAAGAATAAAATTCGCCATCACTTTTGGTTTTTAAACCTTTAATTATGCGAGAGTTTTCATAGTGCTTATCGACGTATTTTAAAATGCTTTGGTCGTTGTTGCTGAAGCCATGTAGTTTTAAGTTTTCTTTTTTTTGGTAATCTAGGGTTTTATTTTCTTCATAAGTTATTCTAGTTGGTAAAATGTTTTGAAAGTATATACCACCAAAGATGGCATCTTTATAATTTGCTGTATTTTTTAAAAGATATAAATAAGTAGGTAGTTGTAGACTAAAACCTAGGGGCATGATGGATGGGTCAATTTTAGCATTACCTGTTTTATAATCGATTAAAGTAACTATGGACTTATCATTAACTTTTGCATATTTCATTTTGTCAATTCTACCTATGACTGTTCCATTAGGAGTTATTGGTACAATTAGTTCTGTTTCGTATGCTTCATATGGTAAATCATTTTCTGTTTCATTGTCTTTTAATGTTTTTAAAATAAAGGCTAGATCGGTTTTTAATTTTTTTAAGAAAAATTTTTCTTTATAAGTTAGATCTCTATCAGTACTTAACTCATCATATAGTTTGGACCAATCTTTTAAATCTTTATTTTCTAAAATTTTATGAAATAGGTTACCAACAAAAATTTGCCACGTTTCTTCATAGGGTGTTATTCTAAGAACGTTAGTTATAAAGTATTTAAAGGGACATTTATTGTAAGTATCCATGCTGCTATAAGATATGTTTATGGTTTTTAAATATTCATTTAATGTATCTTTTTTTATTTTTTTGTAAGAATTATCATAAGTTTGATATGGTAGACTATAGTAACAATTTAAGTCTTTTAGAGTACTAGAGATAACGTTATATTTAGTGTATTCATCTAGTTCTTTGGTTAGAATGATTTTGTTTAACTTGTTAGAAACGTTATATTTTAAAGGTGGGTTTTTAATTACTTCATAGTCTTTAATTAATGATGATGGGTAAAGTTCTTTACCGTCTTTAGTAGTACTATAAGTGATTGTAATATTTTTTAGGGATAATATTTTTTTTAAAGTACTTTCTTTAATTATTTTGTTTTTTTCAAGACTGGTTGTGCCACCAATTAAAGACTTTATTTCATCACTTAGGAAATCTTCATCTTTAGTAGTTAAGGGTAAAATGTTAGAGGTAGCATTTAATAAAAAGATGTGGTTATCTTCATTTGGTTCAATGTCAAGAATGTTTTTTTCGGTAATTGAAAAAGTATTGGTTGGTCTTTTTACTGAGGTACTATTTAAAGCATATTTAATAAAGTCTTTAGTATGGTTTAAACCAACATAGTTATTGACAACATTAATAATGTCGTTAAATAAGTCTAGGTCGTTAGAGTCTAGGTGATTCTTTAAATAATCTATGGCTTCATTTAAGGAAAGTGTTTCTAACTTTTTTAAGAAGATATTACCAAGAGTTGTTTTAGCAAGTGGGGGATTATCATTTATAGTAAGGGGAATACTAGCCATGGACATTATTCTTTTTATATTTAAGTAATCACTAGTTTCTAAATTAGTTATAAAGATATTTTTAGGACTAACGTTATTTTCTAATAGTTCTTTTATTTTTTCAGTTACAAAAAGAAGCTCATTATTAAAAGATGAAAATTCATAAATAGGAGGAGAATAGTTATTAGCTTCTTCTTCTTTGAAAATTAGTTTATAGTCTTTTAACCAAGTAGTAAGCCAAGTTTCTTTTGGTATGGTTATTTCAATAGGAGAGCTTTCTAGTTCTTTTTTTAATAAAATGTTTTCTTTTAAAAGGGATTTGGCAATAAGATTTTTTTTAATTTCTTTTAACATATCACCAGTAACCCCAGGAATATTATCTATATCATATAATATTATTTGATTTAAATAGATTTTGGCTACTGGTAATATAACGTCATACGTACTCATTATATAGTCAATTGTTTCATTACTCCATAGATAAGGATAAACACTTTTTAACTCTTCTATAGTATATATTTTGATATTTGCAAAAGTTTCTTTCTCTTTTAATAATGATTCTTTTTGATTTTGGCTTGTAAGTATTATTTGCATAAAATATCACCATTTTTATTATATAAAATAACTATTTATAAATCTACTTAATTAATAATAAATTTGGTATAAAAGAAAAAAGTGTCAAGTATAATTAAATTGTGTCTACTAGTCTTTTTATTTTAAGAGAAAAGAGTTAGTATAAAAAATTGTAAAATTTAAATATTTTGCTTGAAAGGAGTATTATGACAATAGATGAATTAGAGAAATTTTACAAAAAAGTGCGAGATAATGAGAATGAAATAAAGAATAGGCAGCCATTTGTTGATGCGTTATCAAGAGAGTTATATGATTTAAATATTGTTTCAGAAAAAAAAGATGTAAGAGAATTATTAGATAATAAATCAAATAAGTTAATAAAATTAGAGCAAGAGTTAAATAAAATAAGGGTTAGTAATGAAATGCTTGCTTTTAAAATAACAGCTTGTTATGATGCAAGAATTCGTTTTAATAAAGAATATAAAAATACTATTTTTAGGGCTATAGAAATGGTTGTAAATAAATATTTTGGTAGAAATTTTTTAATTATTAAGGGTGATAATAATTACTATCTAATGGAAGATAAAGAAGTTATTAAATTGCCTTTTAATGAGGTTCAAGAAGAGTTTGTTGAATATAATATTGCAAATACAAGAGTAAAGCCTTGGGATTTATTTGTGATGATGGATGAAACAGTAGATCCAAATATTAGAGATGTTATTTCTGATTTTTTGGTTTATTTATTTTGGGAGAAGTATAAACATCAAGTTTTGTATATGAACTTGTCAGAAATAATGGAGGTTGTTAATAGATTTTTAAGAGAAAAATTAAATAAAACAAGTTTACAAAGAGAAAGAAATCTGTTAAAATAACTAGCGAGTAAGCGATTACTCCTTGCTTTTTACATTGATGAAAAGCCAATAGACCATGAGGAGGTGTAGAAATGAACAAATATGAAATTATGTTTATTGTAAAAACTACTATGGAAAGTGCAGAAGCAAAAAAATGTGCTGATAGTTTTAAATCATTAGTTGAAGATTTAAATGGTAAAGTAGTTCTTTACAAAGAACTTGGTCAAAAGAAACTTGCTTATCCTATTAATAAGGAAATAAGTGGTAATTATTACTTAATGCAAGTAGAAGCTAATAAAGATACTATTAGTGAATTTGATCGTAAAATCAGACTTGATGAAAATGTACTTAGACATTTAATTATTCGTCAAGAAGAGGAGTAAAAAATGAACAAAGTTGTTTTAATTGGTAGACTTGCAAGAGACCCAGAGATGCGTACAAGTGGGAATGGGACAGCTGTTACACGTTTTACAGTAGCGGTTTCAAGACCTTATAATCCAAATGCAAATGGTCAAGCTGCGACTGATTTTATTGGTTGTGTTGCTTTTAGAAGACAAGCTGAGACAATTGCTAAATATTGTACTAAGGGTTCACAAGTGGCTGTTGATGGTAGAATTCAAACAGGTAGTTATGATGGAGCTGATGGACAAAGACATTATACAACTGATGTAGTAGCTGATAATGTTACGTTCTTAGGTAGTCGTGGTAATAGCGATAGTACTTATGAACAACCTAATAATTATTCTAATCAAAGTTATTCTGCTCCAAGTTATTCACAAACTCAACCTGGACCATCCTTTAGCGAACCAAATCCGGTGGAGACCACTGATATTAGTGAAGACCCATTCAAAGATTTTGGAGATGAAATTGCTCTATCTGATGATGATCTTCCATTCTAGGAAAGGAGATATTTTATATGGCTGAATTTAGAAGAAAAAAGAAAAAAATCTGTCAAATGTGTGCTGGTAAAAGTGTTGATTATAAAGACGTTATGATTATTAATAAATATATTAGTGATAAAGGAAAAATTTTACCTAGACGTATGACTGGCGCATGTGCTAAGCATCAAAGACATATTGCTGAACAAATTAAATATGCAAGATTTATGGCTTTAATTCCATTTGTAAAATAAGACACAAGTTGTCTTTTTTACTTTATATAAAAAAATAGGCTTTCTAAAAAAGTCTATTTTTGATCGTTAATGTTAGTTGTTAGTATTTTTAAGGTTTAGTATTTCATCCTTGGTAAGATTAGTATAAGTCATTATTTTTTCTAAGTCTTCATGATTACTAAGCATAGCATTCGCGATCTCTAACTTAGATTCTTTTGAACCTTGTGTTTTGCCAATATCAATTCCTTCTTTGATGCCTTCTTTGTGAGCATCTTCACGGGCTTCACTAATTTCAGATTCGACATATAATTCGTATTCATCATCATTCGATAATAATTGAACAAATTCTTGATCGGTATTAAGCTCCATAAGTTTATTATAGTACATACTAGCTATCTCATCTTCTTGAGCTAAATCATGTAAACTCTTTTGATCCATATCAAGCATAGCTAAGTGTTTGTACGCATCCTTTCCACCATCATTATAATAATTTTTAAGCAATTTGTCCATATTGACGTTGATGATCATTCTCGAATTAGAATATTTTTTGCCATCTTCATCACAATAAGTGAAATGTCTAATAATTGGTCCACCTAAGTTGGCAATAAAATTATAGTTAATTAAATAAATTTCGTTTATCTTTCTATATTTTTCGCCACGTTTAACTCTCTGAGACGAAAATGCTTCTAGAAACATTAAATTACGTTCTTTAATGACAGTGCTAAAAGAGGTATTAATTTCACATAAAATAAATTTGTTATTATCTATTTCAATTAAAACGTCTAACATTTTAACTCGTTCACTA
>JABLTO010014944.1_pt1 | contig 20095 bp, 22 predicted proteins | sample 7160091 | NCBI WGS metagenome assembly JABLTO01 (sample SAMN14651225, study PRJNA627086) | human gut metagenome | isolation source: feces | host: Homo sapiens
ACCAGAGATTTGTTTGGTAGAGATTAATAAGTGTGGGTTAGTAGAGAGATGGATGAAAAGAAAAACGTAAAGATATGCTTTGCGGCATCATCAGGCGGACATTATGAGCAGCTCATGATGTTAAAACCGCTGATGGAGAAATATGATAGTTTTGTTATTACTGAGAAGACGGATTATAGCGCGGAAGCAAAAGGTGAAAGAACATATTATATGAAGCAGGTCAACCGCAGAGAAAAAGATTTTATCTGGCGGATGATTCAAAATGTTTGGAAGTCTATCAACATCTACAGAGAAGAGAAACCAGATATTGTAATTTGCACAGGGGTTCTTGCGATGATACCGATTTGTCTGATTTCTAAACTTATGGGTAAAAAACTGATTTACATTGAATCTTTCGCAAAAGTCACTTCTCCGACAGAAACCGGAAAACTGCTCTATAAATTTGCAGATCAGTTTTATGTTCAGTGGAAGCCGATGCTGAAATTCTATCCTAAAGCCATATATTTAGGAGGAATCTATTGAATGGACAATAAAATTTTTATAACACTTGGATCACAGAAATTTCAATTTAATAGATTGCTGAAAGCCGTAGATGAACTATGTGAACGAGGAACAATCGAAGCAAAAGATGTGTTTGCGCAAATTGGATACAGTGATTATCTTCCGAAGAACTTTAATTACAAAAAGTTTTTGGATAGAGATGAGTTCAGCAAAGAAATGGGGAAAGCCGACATTGTCATAACACATGGAGGCACAGGAGCTATTATTGGAGCTGTAAAAAAGGGTAAAAAGGTAATTGCGGTTCCCAGACTTGCAAAATATGGTGAACACGTTGATGATCACCAACTTCAGATGGTTAGCCAGTTTAAAGAACTTCAGTTGATTTGTGAGTGCGATGATGCTGAAAAAATCGGCGATGCACTAGAAATTGTGAAAAAGACTACATATAAGGAATATGTGAGTAACACACAAAGGATTATAAGTAGTATAGACAGGTTTGTAAGCAATCTGGGCTAAATGAGTCGCTGCTGTGGCAGCAAAGACAAATATGTTCAATACTGAAAATTGAAATATGGAGTAGTAGAAAAAATGAAAAAAGCAGAATTTATGAAAAATCTGAAATATGCACTCAGATTCCTGCCGGATGAAGCGTATGTAAAACTGTATTATAGAGTACATGTAAAAAGAAAATTAAACCTAGATACCCCAAAAACATTGAATGAAAAGTTGAATTGGCTGAAATTCAACGATAGAAATCCGTTTTATGCAGTTGTAGTGGACAAGTACGCCAATAGAGATTATGTGGCTGGCTTAATCGGCGAAGAGTACATGGTTCCACTACTCGGTGTGTGGAATCATTTCAACGAGATAGACTTTGATAAATTGCCAGAAAAGTTTGTCTTGAAGTGCAATCATGATTCTGGCGGACTGGTTATTTGCACTGATAAAAGTAAACTGGATAAAAATGCAGCCAAAAAGAAAATTGAAGATTCACTTAAATGTAAATTCTATTTTGTTGGCCGCGAGTGGCAGTACAAGAATGTCAAACCCAAAATTATCTGTGAAGAATTGCTTGGCGATGGAAAAATTCCGCCTGCCGATTATAAATTTATGTGCTTCAACGGAAAACCGGATAATGTTATGGTTTGCTATGGCAGAGAGACAGGTACACCAAAATACTATTTCTTTGACATGAACTGGAATTTGAAACGCTACAATGGCTGGGGCAAAAAAGCACCGCAGGGATTTACACTTCCGAAGCCTGATAACTTTGATAAAATGGTGCAAATAGCGGAGATTTTATCGAAGCCATATTATTTTGCACGAATTGACTTGTACAATATTGATGGGAGAATCTATTTTGGTGAAATTACGTTGACGCCGAATTCGGGCTTTGATGCAAATATCACCTATGAAACCGATAGACTTTTTGGGGACAAACTCCATTTGCCGGGATTGGATGATTAATAGCAACGGGAGATAAAAATGTTAGAGACGATGGGATGGATATCTATTGTGCCAGTTGCACTTGCAGTTATACTGGCATTTGCTACTAGAAATACGATTGCATCATTGGCAACAGCGTGTATTTTAGGTTGCTTTTTGGCAGGAAAAGGAATATTCGGATTTACGGATCTTTTGAAAACATCTCTTGGAAATGAAGATTTCATTTGGGTTGTGACTATCAATATGATGGTTGGTATCATGGCAGCCTATTTTGAAAAAAGTGGTGCAATCGAAGGATTTACAAATATTGTAGATAAGCGTAATTTGAGTAGAAAAGCAATTCAGGTCGTGACTTGGATTCTGGGATGCTTTATCTTCTTCTCTGATTCATTTAGCCCGCTGTTTGTTGGTGGTGTTATGCGCCGCCTTAGCGATAAAGCAAAAATTTCAAGAGAAAAACTTGCATATATTTGTGATTCTACGTCAGCTCCAGTGGCTGTCTTTCTTCCTGTAACAAGTTGGTCTGCGTATCTCTGTGGTCTGACGGTTGGAATTGGCGCGATTGCAACACAAGGGGATGCTTATAACCTTTTTGTGAAAGCAATGCCGTTTAACTTCTATGCAATCTTTTCGGTTATCTTTGTTGGCTTGATTTGTAGCGGAATTATTCGTGATTATGGGCCAATGAAAAAGGCAGAAGAGCGTGCCTTGAAAGAGGAAAAGATATTGAGAGACGGTGCAGTTCCGCTTATGAGTATGGAACTCACGGAAATGAAAAATAGTGAAAAAGTTAAGCCTAGAGTATTCTTGAACTTTGTTTTGCCTATTATTATGTTCCTTGGAATTTCTTTGGGAACATTTATTAAGCTCGGAAGTACTAAAGTAATGGAAGCTTCCGTTATTGTTGTTGTTTTTCTTTCTGTGTCTCTTCTGATTCAGGGGATGTCTTTGCAGGAAGTGTCAGATACTTTCATGGCGGGAGTTAAAGGAGCAATGCCGGCCATCATCTTGCTTGCGTTGGCATATCCATTAAATAGTCTCAGTAAAGAAATGGGAACAGCTAATTTCATTATCAATAGTACAGAATCTTTCCTGACACCGGCATTACTTCCAGCAGTAATTTTTGTTGTTTCGGCTATCATGGCATTTGCAACAGGAAGCTCTTGGGGAACTTTTGCTATCTGTATGCCGATAGCATTGCCGTTGGCATTTAACGCAACTGGTAATGAAGTGACAACACTTGTTGCAATGTGTTTTGCCGCTGTTGCTGGTGGCGGTGTTTTTGGAGACCACTGTTCTCCTGTGAGCGATACTACAATTCTATCATCTATGGGTGCTGCGAGTGATCATATTGACCATGTGAAGACTCAGCTGCCATATGCACTGACAGTCGCAGGACAGTGTGCAGTTACATATTTGATTCTTGGAATTGTTGTTGCGTAAGGAGAAACGATATGAAAACAGTTGGATTTCCGATAAGCCGTAAAGAAAATGAATATAGGCGAGCAATTGTTCCGGTACATTTGAAAAATATTGAACACCCGGAATTACTTTATTTTGAAAAAGGCTATGGTGAAGTTCTTGGGATTGAAGATTCTGAATACGAAGCCTGTGGTAGCCATATTGCTTCCCATGATGAAGTTTTGTCAAAAGGTATAATCTGTGATCCCAAAATTGGTGATGCTGATTATTTGGAAGAACTTGATCACCAGACGATTTTTGGATGGGTTCATGCAACTCAAAATAGAGATATCACCGATAAATTGCTTGCGGGCGGATTGACTGCATTTGCATGGGAGAAAATGTTTCAAAAAGGAAGACATGTATTCTGGAGAAACAATGAACTCGCAGGTGAGGCAGCTGTCATGCATGCTTTTCAGTGTTATGCAAGGATGCCTTATGAAACAAAGGTTGCTGTTATAGGCTGTGGAAATACTGCACGAGGAGCAATTAAAGTTCTCAATATGCTGGGAGCTGATGTTCGGCAGTATGACCGAAGAACAGAAGAACTATTGCGAGATGAGCTGGGACAGTATGATGTTATTGTGAACTGTGTCTTGTGGGATGTAATGCGAAAGGATCACATTATTTATCGAGATGATCTAAAACGTATGAAGCGTAATTCAATGATTATTGACGTAAGTTGTGATCGTAATGGTGGAATTGAAACCAGTATACCAACAACGATAGAAGAACCGACATATATGGTTGATGGTGTTCTGCATTATGTTGTTGACCATACACCGGCATTATTCCACAAGACATTCACATGGAACAATTCAGAAGTGATTTGGCCGTATATCAATAAATTGTTAGATGAAAAATATAGCGAAGTTCTGTCCGATGCATTGATAATAAAAGACGGAGAGATTGTGGATGAAGAAATTAATTTGTTCCAGGGGAGATGAGGCAAAAATGAAAATCTTAGTAGTTGGACCGAGCCCAACGAGATCGAGAGGCGGAATGGCAACAGTTATTGAAGAGATAGAAAAAGATAAGAAGTTAAACGAGCAGTTTGATATAGATGTTTACGAATCATTTATTGACGGAAATAAAGTATTAAGATTCTTTTTTTCGATATATGCATTTTTTAAGTTTTGCCTAACAAAAAGAAACTATGATCTTTACCATGTGCATGTGGCATCTCGCGGAAGTACTTTCCGAAAAGGATATTATGTGGATATTATTAAGAGATGGAACAAGAAAGTGATCCTTCATGTTCATGGAGCTCAATACCTTGTCTTTTATGATGAGATTACGAAAAAAAAACAAAAGCGTGTAGTAGAAATACTGAAGAAGTCAGATATGGTTATTGCACTCTCACAGGATTGGAAAGACAAGTTTGATGAAAGATTTGGATTGACGAATTGCTGTGTTTTGGAAAATGGCATTGATATGGAGCGTCTTGCTCCAGCAGTCTGTGAACCAGCATTGCATCAGAATGCGTTTGTAACGCTTGGTCGTTTAGGACAAAGAAAAGGAACATATGATTTGGTAGATGCGATTGACATCGTTCGTAAGACAGTTCCCAATATCAAATGCTATCTTGCAGGTGACGGCGATGTAGAAAAGGTAAGAGAACTGGTTAAAACCAGAAAGCTTGAAAAGAACATTGAGGTGGTTGGGTGGGCGGATTTTGATAAGAAATTAGAGTTGCTGAGTTCTGTCTCAACCGTAGTGTTGCCGTCTTATAATGAAGGGCTTCCTATGTCGATTTTGGAAGGAATGGCCTGCGGTAAGGCGATTATAAGTACTACTGTTGGCGCAATCCCAGAGGTAGTCAAGAAGGAGAATGGAATCCTTGTACAGCCTGGTGATATTTCTGCACTTAGGGATGCATTATGCAAATACTGCATGAATTTAGAAGAGGTAGAGCGAATTGGAAGAGCAAATATAAATCTTATCAAAAGTAATTATAGCATGAATGTAATGCACCAAAAATTGGCTATGTACTACAATGATGTGATGCATAAAAGTGCTCCATGAACTTTTTTGATGAACAATTTTTCTCTCAGTTATGGTTGGGAGAATAGATATAGCATTTGAATCCAAACTTTATGTGAAAATATTCATAGGAAGGAGTGTATCACATGAATAAATATGTTGAAAGTAGTCTATTTCGCTACACAGGAAAAACAAATTGGTGGAGTTGTGTGAAATTATATCTACGAGACTCATCTTTCAGATGGATTGTAGCATTTCGATTTATTAATTCATCTGGATTTGAGAAATTGATTGGTGTCTTTTTGTGGTACTTAAGAAATAAAGATATTTGTATTCCAAAAGAAACAGACATTGGTTATGGATTATATCTTGGGCATGGGAATATTGTTGTTAATAGAAGTGCAAAAATAGGAAACAATGTAAATTTGTCAAATTTCACAACAATAGGAAGTAATTGTAATAATGCAGCGACGATAGGTGATAATGTTTATATCGGTCCGAATTGTTGTATTGTGGAAAATGTCCATGTTGGGAATAATGTTACAATTGGTGCTGGAAGTATTGTGACAAAAAGTATTCCGGATAATGCGACTGTTGCCGGAAATTATGCAAAGATATTGAATTTTGATAGTCCGGCTAGATTCATAAAAAATAAGTGGAAGCTTTGAGGAGAATATTGATGATACCTAAAAAAGTTATTTATATTTGGTTCGGGAAAGGAAAAAAGGGGGATTTGATTGAACGATGTGTGACGTCGAACAAGAAAATACTTTCTGATTGGGATTTTGAAGAATTTAATGAAGATAATTATGATATCGATTCTTACAGATATATGAAGGAGGCATATGATGCGGGAAAATATGCTTTTGCTTCTGACTGTGCACGCTTTGATATTCTGTATAAGTACGGAGGCGTATATGTAGACACTGATGTTGAGTTTCTGAAAAGAATACCAGATTCATTTTTAAATGAAGTGGGTTTTACTGGAGTGGAGGATAACAATAAAATTGCTCCAGGATTAGTTTTTGCATGTGAGGCAGGAAACGAAATAGTTAAGGAAATAGTTGATTCCTATAAACAAGATTCATTCATCTTAAAAAATGGTAAATACAATTTGAAAACTGTTGTTGACAGGGTCACAGAAGTGTTTATAAAGCATGGATTTAAGGCTGATGGAACAGAACAGGTAATTGCACAGTTTCACATTTATCCATGTGAATATTTCTGCGCTTTTGACTTTGTTACCAGAGAATTTACTGTAACAGATAATACGTATTCAATACATCATTATACGGCAACGTGGGTTCCAATGCATCGGAAGTTAGTGATGCGAATAAAAAAAGATATTTGTAAATTAATCGGTCGAGATAATTTCAAACGGCTTACAAATATCAAAAAAAAATTGATTGGTAGCAAGACAACTAGTTGATTGCCTTTGATTTATGGAACAATGTGTAGTTGCGATTCGTGTATTCACTGTTATGGATAACATTAGCTATGATGCAAATGTCTTATTAGATATGGGTAAGAGGTGAGGTAGAGAGAATGATGAAGAATGGAAGAGCTTCTATCGTTAATGTTTCAATCCTATGTATGGTCGTGAAAAATTTCATGGAGACTAGTGCGGCGATTCCTTCAATAAGCTTGATCGATAATCTTTTAGTAATTTTATATATCGTTTGCGTAGTTTTGCTTATCATCAAGAAAAAATATAATGTGAGAGAACTGTTATTAATTGGAACAATTTCATTCGCGCTTTTATATACATCAATAGTAACAGGCTATTCCGACCCCATTATTAGTTTTTTGTTTATTGTTGCGATAAAAGATAAAAATATAGATGATATAATTTGTATCATTTATAAATATTATTGCGCCATGTTAGCGGTACATATAATATGTACGATACCGCTTGCACTGACGAGTAGTATATGTATGGTTATGCATATAAGAGGGATTGATCGGTATACATTAGGCTTCATTCACCCTAATGCAGCAGGATCTAAATTCTTTACGATCATGATGTTATATTTGTGGGTGAAGAAAAACAAGAAAACAAATCTATTCTTAGAAATTATAGTGTCAACAGGAGTATATTTTCTTTGTAGATCCAGAACGGCATATATGCTATCCCTAATGACAATTTTTATTGTCTATCTAATGAAAAAGAATAATCATGCAATTGATTCGTTAATAAACAAATTGGCAGGTGTTGTTTTTCCAAGCATTGCAGCATTAATATATCTGCTGATAAAATTATATGAAACCAGAAATCCATTAGCAGTTATAGTTAACGACGCACTGTCAGGTCGTATTAATTTGGCAGCGTATGCATTAAATAGAGTGGGATTCACGATCTTCGGGAGAAGCATTGATTTTTACGGCGTGTTGTCAAGTTATAGCGCTAGATACGCTATAACCGACTTTACATTTGATTGCGTTTACTCGTTTATTTTTTGCAGTATGGGATTGGTGTATTTAGGAATTCTGTCGATTTTGTTTCTTAAATTAGCATCAGAAAAACTGGTATGGATTAACGCTGCAATAATTGTTTGGAGCTTATATGCCGTGACTGAAGTTTCTGGATTAAATGGATTCAAGTTGTTTCCGATTTTCTATTTGGTTATACTGATAAATGGTAAATCGTTGAAATTTGAAAATCCAGTGAAAGAGGTAAGCGATGATAAGCGTTATTATTCCCGCCTATAATTGCGAACAATATATAGAAGAATGCGTCACAAGTATACTGGAACAAACATATGAAAATTTTGAAGTATTAATTGTTGATGATGGATCAACAGATCGTACAGCGGAAATTGCACAAAAGTTAATGATGCGAGATACAAGAGTTGAAGTGATTTCAATGAAAAATCAGGGGGTCTCGCATGCGAGAAATGTGGGGTTAGCAAATGCCAAGGGGGAATTTGTTACTTTTTTAGATGCCGATGATTATTTGAGTCCGTATATTTTGGAAAAGGCGGTAGGGTGTGTTAGACCAAATCTATTAACTGCATGGGGATATACAATTATAGGCCGAAATTCTAAGGAAAATGTGCAAAATTGTGTAATTGATAAATATGAAGCAATTGCAAGTGCGATATGTACGAGGCAAAAGGTTGATTACTATTTAGGTGATAACTTTAGAGCTGTATGGGGAAAACTCTTTGATAGAGAGATTATATTAGAACATAGCATAGCTTTTCCCGAAGATCTTCCTGTTGGAGAAGACGCTTTGTTTTTATTACAATATCTGGCTCTCTGTGATGGAGTGAATTATATAGGTGGTGAAGGATATAACTATCGAATTTTGGGTAATTCTGCTGTGAGAAAACCAAGAAATAATCTTCTTGAACTTGATGTTTTGCAAATGGAATATATGTTGAGAATTCTTAAACAGAATAAATGCTTAGACTCTCTTCCTGTTAAGATTTCTTTTCACAACTGGAAATGGCAACTTGCATTTTCATCGCTTCTTGAGAATAGTATTGTGGTAAATAAGTGTGGAAACGCGCAACATAAATCTATATTTGAAGATACATGCTTTTTTATAAGAAAATATAAAAACATTTACGATGACTATACCCTGAACATAAATTGCTTGTATAAGAAATATAGAATTTTTCAATTCTTATATAGAATAGTTCCAGATAGGATGCTGTGTTTTATTTACTTAGGAATGCGAAAGATTCGAGGAAAATAAATGGAAAAAAGTAAAGCAGTCGTGTTTGTTCCCCACCAAGATGATGAAGTTAATTTGGTTGGAAATTGCATAGATAGGTTACTGGAATCATATGAAGTTTATATCGTCTTCAGTTCCATGGACACTAATCGCAAAATGGCTCAAATGCGAAAGAAAGAGGCTATAAAATCATGCAAAATATTAGGGGTTCCGCAAAATAAAGTGCTTTTCTTAAACTATCCTGATACGCCTAATAGATTGAAGAAGCATTATTTTACAGATGGGGATACTCGGATAGTTTGTGATATCATAAATATACTTCGGAGATATAGCCCAAGCTTAATAATTGGCACGGATTTCGATTATCATTCAGATCACAAAATGCTTTCTCTAGCGTTAGAGGAAGCAATTGGAGTGGTGGTATCGGAAAAGCATCAACTTTATAAGCCACTAGTACTTAAGGGGTTTTGCTACGAAACAGCATTCTGTGGGGTTAAAGACTATTTCCAGAGTAAGAATGGTAGGTGTGTATCACAGGGGGAATTGTTGGGAAATCCCTCATATATTTGGAATAAACGTGTTTCATTATTTGGAAATGAAAAAGAACGATTTATTTGGGAAAAGAAAGCATTTCGAGCATTGTTGGCGCATAAAAGTCAGTATGCGATTTTAAGAGCAGAATCTGTTCTAAACAAAGATAATGTATACTGGATTAGAAGAACTGATAATTTGCTACTTAATGATCGCGTTAAGATATCAGCATCATCTGGAAACACACATTTGATTAATGATTTTATGTTTCTCCAAACAGATGATATTTCGCCAATAAGATTTTGTGAACATGATTTTTCGAAAGCCGTATGGAAACCTGATGCGAATGATTTAGAAAGATATCTTTATATACAGTTAGAACAAATACATTTAATAGAAAAAATAGTATTTCGCGGCAATCCCTCTAGCGAGAATTATATGCCAGTGGATGGAGAAATACAGATAGGTGCGACAGTTATACGTCTATCTGAAATTATGCCATATGCAAGAGAAACCGTCGTACAGCTAAATGGTATAAAAACAGATTCTATTATTATTCGTTTTAAAAGTTACGTTGAAATTTCTGAAGTTGAAGTATTCGAGAGCAATGAACCGAATTGCTTGGTGAATGAAATTGGGAAATTGTTCCAGCCTGTGGTACAGCCTAAAGAAATATTTTGGATTGGACGATTATATTATCTTTTTATTTGCCTGTACTATAAAATCAAAAGAAAAATATTTCCAATTAAATAAATTGAATGGGTGAAAATACATGTGTGAAATAAAAAACAAAATATTGATTATTGGCACGGATGACCACAATACATTAGCAGTCGTTCGAGATTTAGGTAAACATGACTGCAATATTTCGGTTTTAATCCATGGAGATTTTACATCAATACATGATGTCAAAATATCCAAATCGCGTTATGGAAAAAATAAGACAGACTATGTGAATGATTCCATAGAAAAAATATATGAGTGGATTAAAAGAAACGCAAAACAAAAGTCGAACTTGAAAACGATTCTGTTTCCGTGTTCGGATTTGGCTGCTTATACAGTAGATTATTATGGGAAAGAATTGAACAACTGTATTATTCCGGGGTTTAAAGGACAGCCGGGGCGTGTGGTTGAACTAATGGATAAAATTAACCAAAAAAAATTTGCTGATTGTTATGGAATTCCTATGGCAAAGACCTGGTGCTATAAAATTACTAATGCGAATAAAATTGTGATTCCATATCCATGCATTTTAAAGCCGGAAATCTCAGCAAAGGGAAGAAAAGGAGATATCAGAATTTGTAGAAATTCTGTGGAATTTGAAAGTGCTGTGAAAATGTTAGAGGCAAATGGGTATGAGGAAGTTGTACTTCAAGAATTTCTTGTTAAACAATATGAAGTGTGTGCATTAGGATGTATTATCGATGAAATGCCTCAAAGATATATTGGTGGATATATAAAAAAACTCCGTGAGTGGCCGATTGGCGGCGGGGGTAATATGTCTTGTAGTCGATTTATACAAACACCCGAATTGGATGAGATCATTCATAAAGTGACGAGAGTTTTGTATGAACAAGGCTACAGAGGAATGTATGATATCGAATTTTTGGTTTGCGATAACGGTTTAATATACTTGAACGAAATTAATTTCAGACATAGCGGGAACGGGTTTGGTCTGATTGATAATGGAGTATATGCACCATATTATTTCTGCAAATCTTGCGCAGGAATGAACATTGAAACAAGTGATTTATTAATTCCAAAAGTCGGTAAAGTGATAATGGAGGAAGTTGGGGATTTTAAACATAGAACGGATTACAATCTTTCAACAATATCTTGGATTAAAGAGTTCGTATATAGCTCAGCGTACAGTGTAATTAACCTGAATGATATTTCAGGAACTGTGGCATTTCTAGGAGATAGACTGCAAAATTTACTTAAGAAATTGAAGAAAAACAATTAGTTTGATATTTTCGTGTGTTGAAACGAGGCAGACATGAAACGGATTGGTATCCTAATATTGCATAGGGTAAACAATTTTGGTGCTATACTACAAAATTGCGCATTACAGAAAACAATTAAATATCTAGGATATGAATGTGAGACAATTGATTATGAATATAAAAAGGTGGAGACATGAAAGTTGCAATAATAACAATAGTATCAAAAAACTATGGAAATAGACTTCAAAATTATGCTCTTCAATCTGTACTTGAAATTTTGGGATACTCAGTAGAGACATTACAAAGAGAAAGCAAACCAAAAAGTATAAAGCAATATATGAAAACGATTGCTCAAATATTGTTACAAACCAAAGGATATAAATTTAAAAAATTCGACAAAAAAATTCATTTTGCGGAGTCCGCTGTAACAAGAGATAGTTATCCAGATAATATAGACAAACAATATAAATCCTTTATTGTAGGAAGTGACCAGGTTTGGAATCCATATTATGATTTTGCGGCGGGTAAGTGCGATTTTCTTACATTTGCTAGAGACGATCAAAAAATATCCTATGCAGCTAGCTTTGGTGTTAGCGAAATTCCTTATGAAAGAAAAACGGAATATGCAGATCATCTTAAGACTTTCAAGGCAATCTCCGTAAGGGAAAAAAAAGGAGCCGAGCTTGTAGAAGAGCTGGCAGATAGAAAAGCAACTGTAGTTTTGGATCCAACACTACTGCTTGGTGAAAGCGAGTGGAAAAAGGTTGAAAAGAAACCTGCTTTTTGCCCAAAGAAAAAGTATGTTCTTGTTTATGCATTAGGGGATAAGACCAATCGATTTAAAGATAAAATTAAACAGTTGAAAGAAGAATATGAGATTTTTGATGTTAGATCACTTCAGAAGACCGGAAAAGAATTGCCTATTGGACCTTCAGAATTCCTGTATTTGATAAGAAATTCTGAAGAGGTTCTCACGGATTCTTTCCATGCGACAGTGTTTTCAATTATATTTCATAAGAAATTTGTTGCATTCAATAGACCTGGTCTGAATATGAATTCTAGAATCGAGTCACTCGCTGAATTGGTAGGTGCAAAGGATCAATTGACTGAATGTGGCGATTTAAACGGTGAAACAGGAATCAATTATGTGGATGTTGATGGGGTACTGGAAGAAGAGCGTAGAAAGTCAATTGACTTTTTGAAAAAAGCTCTTTCTGATTAAATGTAAGAGGAATTAAGCATGGCAAAACTAGAGAGAACAAAGAATGCGACAAGGAATATAATATTCGGCGTGATTTTAAAGGCCTACCAGATTGTAGTCCTTCTTTAATGCGCTCAGCTATGATTTACCTCATGGGCGTGCAGTATCTTGGATTAAGTTCTCTTTTTACAGCGATTCCACAAGTACTGAATTGGGCAGAACATGGTGTGGGTTCTGCTATATATCATTGTTTTGTTAATGACATATGTATTGATTGATATTGTCACCTCAAATGACATATGGTATAAATTGGCATCGATCACTACCAATTATTTCCCAAAGTGGCTGTCCAGGATAATTTCTATCAAACGAAGAGATGCCTAGACAGCTACTTTTAGAAATGATAGTGGGCCGAGTGAGAGCGTAAATCAACATATGATTCCGCAGATTCTATAAGTTTAGAGGAGGAGAGTATTCTATTGAGCAGAACGGAAAATGCGTCCCGTAACATAGTTTGGGGAATATTAAGCAAAGTAATATCGTTGGGTCTTCCCTTTGTCACAAGAACTGTTATGATCTATACAATGGGGATGCAGTACGTGGGTTTGGGATCCCTTTTTACGTCGATTCTGCAGGTTTTGAGTTTTGCAGAGCTTGGAATAGGTAGCGCACTGGTTTTCAGCATGTATAAGCCTATTGCAGAGGGGGCCGATGATAAAGTTTGTGCGCTTCTGAATTTTTACAGAAAGACATATAGAGTTATTGGATGCGTGATACTGATTTTCGGTTTAGCAATGATGCCGTTTCTCCAGTATCTGATTGCAGGCGATTTACCCAACGATATCAATTTACAGGCGTTGTTTTTAATTTACCTTTTGAATAATGTACTGGGATATTTTCTCTTTGCATATAAACAGTCGCTTTTTACTGCGTCTCAGCGCACAGATATGATAAGCAAGATTGGAATGGGACTGCAGCTGTTTTCCAGTATTGCACAAATCGTAGCGTTGGTGCTGTTGCAGAATTACTACGCTTACGCTGCGGTTATCCCGGCTATAACTTGCTTGAATAATATTTGCGTTGGAGTCTTGACGGACAAGTATTATCCCCAATACAAGTGTAAGGGTGAAATCGAAAAAGAAGAACTACACTCCATAGAAAAGAAAGTTGGAGGGATGGTTTTTCAGAAAATAGGTGGCATCGTGTTGACCTCGGTCGATACGATTGTCATTTCGGCGTTCTTAGGATTGACTTCATTGGCACTTTATCAAAACTACTATTATATTATAACTGCATTGTTTGGATTTTTAACAGTAATCATGCAATCGATTATTGCAGGTGTTGGCAATTCAGTGGCATCTGAAACAGTTACAAAAAACTATTCGGATTTCAAAAAATTTAACTTTATCTACATTTGGATCGTTTCATGGTGTACAACGTGTCTATTGTGCCTTTATCAGCCTTTTATGCAGATATGGGTTGGAACAGAAAATATGTTTGGCATGGAAATGGTAGTTCTCTTTGCACTATACTTTTTTGTGCATAAGTGGTGTGATATGCTTTATGTCTACCAAGAGGCATGCGGTATCTGGTGGGAAACAAAATTTGTTCCCTTTATCGCTGCAATTGTTAATTTGGTTATCAATATTATACTTGTTAAAACAATTGGACTTCCGGGAATTCTTATTTCTACGATTGTCTCAGTCGTTTTTATATACGACACTGGTTATGCAAAAGTTCTTTTCAAAACATATTTTGAATCAGTAGATAAGGGATTGAAGCAATATTGGAGTCGACAGATTCGATACATCCTGACAGCAAGCATTGCGTGTGCAATAACGGTTGCGGTTTGCTCCTTGTCGACAATCGAATCAGCATGGTTGAGACTGATCGTAAATGGGATTATATGTGTGTTGATTCCTAATACTGTTTTTGCTCTTGCCTGGAAGGGCCTGCCGGAGTTTGTTTACGCGAAAAACATGCTTGATAAATTCTCAAGAAAGCTGATGCGGAAATGATTAAGCAGAAAATCAAAAAAATATATAGGAGCTTGATTATTGAATTCCTATCGAAGCAATCTATATTACAGAATAGTCATTGGACAACCGAGGATAATAGCGAGTTCAAACAGTTTCGTGCCTGTATTGATAAGTCCATTACATACGAGTTGACTACGCGACCCATTGATCCATCCAACGCAGCGCATAAATGGGTTGGTGCACAGGTCTATCATGATAAAGTCTATGCTATGCCCAATGATGAGACGCGGGTACTCTGTTATGACGTAGAGCACAATAGAATTGATTATATTACAGGTATCAAGACGGGTTTGTTTAAATGGACCGGAGGTTGCGTGTGGAAGAATGCGATTTATTGTTTCCCACGGACTGCAAATTCATTTCTCAGAACTGACGAAAAAGGTACAAAGGAAATTCCTTTAACATTCGAGTACAAAAAAGAACATCATTATTCTGGCGTTTGCTCAAAAGACGGCATCGTATATCAGCCACCGCGTAACACAAGCCATATTCTTAAAACCAATCTGGATACAGGTGCTTCAACTAAAATCAGGATCGTCGATGAAAAATATCGTGTTAATTTTAGATATTGTGGAAGTATTATTCATCCGAATGGCTATATCTATTTCTTTCCAGAGAATAACGAGCGCGTGATTAAGCTTGACCCCAAGACAGATAAGTGGTGTTTTATTGGAGATAAAACTTCAACGATGTGCTTTGACGCTAAGATTGGACTAGACGGTAACATTTACGGCTTTAGTGCATATCGCAAAGGTATCATGAGAATTGATGTGACGAATGATACGGTTCAGATGATTCATACAGACATAGAACCGGGCGCGTATGGGACAAAATATGGTGCAGATGGTTGCCTGTACAGCGTCCCCGGAGATGGAAGCAAATGCTTCAGGTATGATACAGAGAGCGATAGCGTAGAAGTTGTTTTTGACTTGAAGGATAAATCAAAAGCGAAATATGCAGGTGGCGCTACTCTTTCTCGAGGCCATATCATTTGTATCCCTGCTAAGGGAAAAAACATACTTGAATTATCACCAAATAAGGAAATTACAATAAGTCGACAAGTATATGAGTTTTTTTGCGTAGACAATTACTAAGGAGAAAACTGGTATGATCAAAAAGATTGCTGAAAAGGTAATAAAGAAAATTGCACAGCAACGGCCCATCGAATTGATTGCAAATTTTGTGGAATGTGGGTCGGAATTTAACGGTAAGACGGCGTTGGTCATCGGTGGTGGAACGGGTATTGGCTATGCAATAGCGCAAGAACTTGCCGCAAATGGAGCAAAAGTAGTTGTGTGTGGTAGAAAGCTACATGAAATTGATAACATGGATGCTGAAGTCCTGGATGTTTCGAAAATTGATGAATTAAAAGCTGCGCTGCAAATGCTTATAAATAAGTATGGCAGATTTGATATGGTGGTTAATTCGCAAGGGATTTGTCCAGAGGCTGATTTTAAGCAGTCCTTTTATGAAATTGATCAAGCAGATTTCGAAAAGGTTTCTAGAGTAAATTTTGAATCGGTTTATTTCATCAATCAGTTCTTCTGCGAGTACTATGAGAATAACAAAATTTCTGGTAATATTTTGAATATTTGCTCGACAGAGGGTTTGAAAGGTAATGTTGTTCCGTATGGCTTAACAAAAGCAGCCGTTATCAGTATGACAAAAGGTATCGGCAAAATTATGGCTTCTAAAAATATAGTTGTTAATGGTATTGCGCCGGGAGCAACTGCAACAGCTATGATGAAAATGGATTGCGATGGGAATATTAGAATGGACTATATCCCATCTAAAAGAGCAACAATACCGCTTGAAATTGCGAAAGCTGCACACCTACTATTAAGTGACGCTGGAAGACAAATGTGTGGTCAGGTGCTGGTAATTGATGGCGGGGAAAGTTTGAAGTGAGAATATGAAAAGTCTATTTCAAATTGCTAAGAGGTATATAACCAAGGCGGTATATAGAGCGCAAATCACAGGCTCTGGGAAAATCTATCTTGATAAAGATTATCTGAAAATCAATAAAACAGCTGTACTTAACCTTAAAGGAAACTTGGTATTGAATGCAAATCGGATGGGGAGAAATGACCGCTCATCGATTTTACGCATGGATGAGAACTCAATCTTGGACTGCGCAGGTTTCGAGTTTATGTACGGGGCTGATATTATCCTTTTCAAAAATGCCCACCTTGCCCTTGGTAAGAACTCTTTTATAAATAGCGATTGCAAAATCAGATGCCATAAAGAAATCACAATTGGAGAGAATTGTGCCATCTCCCACGATTTTACGATAATGGATTCGGATGCACATGAACTTAACGGTAGTAGAAACACAAATCCAATCCACATCGGTAATCATGTTTGGATTGGAACAAGAGTTACTGTTTTGAATGGCGTAACAGTTGGAGATGGTGCGGTCATTGCTGCAGGAGCATTGGTGACGAAAGATGTCCCGGCAAGAGCACTGGTTGGAGGTGTCCCTGCACGGGTGTTAAAAGAAAATGTGGAGTGGAATGCATGATGGAAAGATTTGCAGTGCCCGAAACATATGCAGTGTGGTCAAAAGATCAAGATATCCGGTATTGTAGTACGTCTGGAGGAGCTTTTACTGAATTTGCTAAAGCTATAATAGCGGACGGTGGTTTCGTTACCGGCGCAAAGTACAATGACGAAAACTTAGTAGAGCATGACCTGATCGATAGCTATGAGGGAATTGAAAAACTGCGTCAATCGAAATACATGAGTAGTTCGATGGGTGACATTTACAAAAGGGTAAAGACCGAACTTGCTTCAGGTAGATTGGTTGGCTTTTGCGGGTCCCCCTGTCAAGTGGCGGGTTTATATTCCTTCCTTGGGAAAGAGTACGAAAATCTTTTTACAATGGACTTTATTTGCCGTGGCATGAATTCTCCCAAGGCATTTAAAGCATGGCTGAGCGAAATTGAGCAGCGTGAAGGGTGTAAGGTTACTAAGGTCTGGTTTAAGTATAAAGAAGGCGGATGGAAAACATCTCCAAGGCGGACACGACTTGATTTTGAAAATGGAAGCTATAAGGTATATGAAGGCGAGAGAAACCTTTATATGCAGGGCTATTTGACATCAAATTTATATATTAGGCCTTGCTGTGGAGACTGCCGATTTAAAGGTGTGCCTCGAAAAAGTGATGTGACCTTTGCTGATTTCTGGGGTATCGATAAAGAATTAGACGATGATAAGGGAACATCGATGCTCCTGGTGAATTCTGAAAAGGGAAAAAGATATTTTGAAATAGTTCGTAATAATTTAAATGTACATAAAAAGGATTTTGCTTCGATTTTTGATGGAAATCCGATGTTTACGACATCTGCAACTGTACCGCAAAAAGGACACGACTTCCTTGCTGACTTGGATAATTTGAGTTTTTCTGAGGATTTAAAAAAATATGGGGGATATCCAGTTCGGATTCCACTTTGGAAACGATGCTTCTATAAAATAAAACGATTAGCTAAGAGAATACTGAAGAGGTAATGGGATGAACTCAAAAACAAATATGCAATGCCCTGTTCTGTATAAATGTAAAGCAGATTGCTGTGGATGTACGGCATGCTATGCGATTTGTCCGAAAGAAGCTATCTCTATGGTGGAGGACGAAGAAGGATTTGAGTATCCACAAATCGATGAGAGCAAATGCGTGCGGTGCTACCAGTGTGTTAAGGTATGTCCAATGAAGGTCGTACGAGCGCAGTAAGGGGAGAATATGAACACAACATTACTTATCATGGCAGCTGGTATCGGCAGCCGTTTTGGAACCGGAATTAAGCAGTTAGAGCCGGTGGATGCTTCAAATCACATTATTATGGAATACTCGATTTATGATGCAATCTGACTGAGGTTGTGGAAACCAAGAATAGCGTAAAGACTGCAACTGGAGCAGAAGCAGACGGAGTAGCTGTGGATGTGAATTCTCTGGCTTCCATGAACATGTGGGGTCTGACTCCTGACTTTCTGAGTGTGTTGGAGGAAGGTTTCGAAGAGTTCTTCGAGAAAGAAGTACCAGATAATCCATTGAAAGCAGAGTATCTGATTCCTATCTTCATCGGTGAACTGCTGAATGAAGGCAAGACATCTGTGAAGGTCCTGAAATCCAACGACACCTTGTACGGCATGACCTACCGTGAAGATGTTGCAGCCGTAAAGGACAGCTTCAAGAAAATGTTAGAAAAAGGCGTGTACGAGGCTGATTTATTTGCAGACTTGTGATATACTGAAAACGGATGCTGCCTGCGCTGCTCGAATAAAATAATATCACACACCTCTTCGTGGTGAACAGCAGGTAACAATCTACAAATCAGGGGTTCGATGATCGGTGAAGATGTGATGAAAATGAAAGGCGAGATTAAATACCTACTTATCGTGGACAATCTTATTTTTATAGGGATGTATTTTTAAACTGCCTGCGGTGCATCAAACCGGAAATGTGCCGGACAGTGAAAGCTTAAAGTAAACCACTGAGTAACCGATATTGGCAACAAGGGCACTTTTTACGGATTCCTTACATAATATGCAGAAAATTGCCCCGATACAGATTCTGAGAGCAATTCTTGTATGATGAAGGCAAACGCTTAGAATCAAGAAAACCGGAACTTTATAGGCACAAGTCACCGCACAGCCGCTATAACGATCTGTTTTACAAAGTGAGACCTTGATAATTTCGCCCCTTTATGCTATAATTTTATCGCAATAAATTATAGGGTGTAAACCTACCAACACTATGAAATTTATGGTCTGATTTATTGGCAAAATTCAAAATGAGCAAAAAATAAATAGCGATACAACGTAGTTACAACCTCCGCGGCAAACCCACGAATAGTGAATTCATCGCCATGATTGCCGACAAGATCCGCCTGGATAAAAAGCGGAGAGCGTAAAGGGTTATATACTATATAAGATACACTTCCTGCGTCTTGTGGTTTTCCCCACGGGCGCAGGAAGTTTTGTTTGTCGGGGATGCTACCTTTATACAAGAACGAGTTGTTATCCGCCGCACAATTTAAAAAGAAATAGTCCTCATTAGCTGCGCAGGCCTGTTATCACAAACCTAAAAGATTCCCTTGGAGGGGAGCTGTCCGCGCAGCGGACTGAGGGATTGTGACCTTGCCTCAACGGTAACCTGCCCCTATCTGTTGTACTTTCTACACAACGCACCCACTATATACACCTTGCCTAAAAACACCCCAAAAACTTTGTAAAAAAATCCGAAAAAAGTTCTTGACAAAGGTCGTACTCCTTGCTATAATAATCAAGCTGTCTCGCAAAGAGCACAGCCGCTGAA
>JABLTO010231335.1_pt1 | contig 20066 bp, 12 predicted proteins | sample 7160091 | NCBI WGS metagenome assembly JABLTO01 (sample SAMN14651225, study PRJNA627086) | human gut metagenome | isolation source: feces | host: Homo sapiens
GAAAGCCTGAGAATCCGTAAGAAGATCCTTGATCCGACTTTAAGAAAACGTGCATCTTTCAAGAAATAAATTTTAAATCTATAAAGCAATAGAAAAAAGGAAACAGCAAGGTCAGACGAAAATGTCTCACCTTGCTGTTTTCTGATACTCATAACCGATAAAACTCTGAATGACAAAAAACTGCCGCACCGAAATGCGACAGTTTTTTATCTTAATTTCCTATAACGCTTTGATGCGCTCCAGTGCAGCAAGTGTATTCTCATAAGTTCCGAATGCTGTCAGTCTGAAGTATCCCTCACCGCTCGGTCCGAATCCGGATCCCGGTGTACCTACAACATTCGCTTTCTCAAGCAGGTAATCAAAGAACTCCCAGGATGTCATCTGATCCGGTGTCTTTAACCAGATATACGGTGCGTTCACACCGCCGAATACCTCGAATCCTGCGTTCTGCAGCCCGCCTTTGATGGCTGCTGCATTTTTCATATAATATGCAACCTGTTCTTTTAACTGTGCTTTGCCTGCCTCACTATATACAGCCTCACCGGCGCGCTGTACGATGTACGGAGCTCCGTTGAATTTGGTTCCGTGACGTCTTGCCCACATCTGATGTAAGGATACCTCGCCGCATTTCAAGTCTTTTGGAACAACGGCATATCCAAGACGAACACCTGTAAATCCAGCGTTCTTAGAGAAGCTCTTCAGCTCGATGGCACAGGTTCTTGCACCTTCACACTCATAGATGGTATGCGCTACATTCTCCTCGGAAATGTATGCTTCGTATGCACCGTCATAAATGATCACTGCACCGATCCGGTTGGCATAGTCAACCCACTCCTGCAGCTGGTCTTTTGTGATGGTAGTACCTGTCGGATTATTTGGCAGACACAGATAAATAATGTCCGGATCTTCTTTCGGGAACTCCGGTACGAAATTGTTCTCTTTTGTGCATGGCATGTAGATAACATTGCTCCACATCTCAGTCTTCGGATCGTAAGTACCGGTTCTGCCTGCCATAACATTGGAATCCACATAAACCGGGTAAACCGGATCACATACAGCGATGCGGTTATCTACGGAAAAAATCTCCTGGATATTTCCGGAATCACTCTTTGCTCCGTCGGATACAAAGATCTCATCAGCACTGATGTCACATCCTCTTGCTTTATAGTCATTGTCCGCAATGGCAGTGCGCAGGAACTCATATCCGAGATCCGGTGCATAACCGTGGAAGGTCTCTGCATTTCCCATTTCTGTAACTGCACCATGCATTGCATCAATAATCGCAGGTGCCAGTGGCTGGGTAACATCACCGATTCCAAGACGGATCAATGTTTTCTCCGGATTTGCAGCCTGGTATGCACTTACTTTTTTTGCAATCGTGCTGAACAGATAGCTGCCCGGAAGTTTCTGATAGTTGTCATTCACTTTAAACATCTTCTCAACTCCTAACTAAATATGTCTCTGAATTTTCTATGGAATCCTGTCTGAAAACAGGAATCATTTATACAATCGGGCTTAGTATAACATAACTGTTATAAAAAAAGCAACCGCATTCCATCCAAAGACGGAATCCGGCTGCCAATTAAAATATTCCATGCTTCGTCTGCACACGATTCAGCTTCTCCCCCAATGGTTTTAATCCAATCATTAAAAAGACTACATTGGATGACATATAGGCAATAATATACGGTACAGCTGTGCTCAGTGCCATCAGATACCGTTTCCAGGACCACACACCGGTCAGATCCAGCACCGTCCAGATATCCATAATGCCGGAATACAGCATTCCCATCAGCATGCCCCAGATTATCAGCGGTATGCGGTTGCGCAGCACTTTTCGCAGCCCCGGAAGTCCGGACAGAAATCCGATGATTCCCCAGGTCAGCATCTGAAACGGAGTCCATGGCCCCTGTCCAAAGAAAATATTCGAAGTCAGTGCAGAGAGGGATCCTACCAGAAACCCACACTCCGGCCCCATAAAAATACCGGTCAGAATGATAATGGCTGACATCGGTTTGAAGCCGGGCACTACACCAAAGATCAGTCTGCTGATGACCGTGATGGTCGTCATAACTGCGATCATGACCATCCGGCGGATACTGCCTTCTTTCTTCTCATAAGTCAGATAGAAAAAGAAGCATGCCAGAAATGCAATCATCATGGACACCAGCGTATACCTCCGGTCAGAAAACAACCGCACGCCAAGAACGATCAACACCACTATGCTGCCGATCATGATCACATCATTCCTGATTCGTCGTTTTTCACTGCTCATATGCTACCTCCGCTCCTGCATCTGTACAGAAGTATCCGTTTTTTTCCCGTTCTGCCTGCACAAAGCAATGACTTCCTCACAGGTAATGGTGTTATCAAAAGCCCTGCGGGAAATACGATTGGCTGCCGTCGTATAATAGTTATTATTACAGAAAAATTCCTCCGGCACATCCAGAGATGTGATCTCATGATCAAAAAACAGTCCGCAGCGGTCAGACACTTCTGCTGCAAACTCCACATCATGGGTTACCATGATAATGGTAATGCCCTGTTGTTTCAACTGTTTCAGAAGCATTCCAAGCTGCCGTTTGGACCAGGCATCAATGCCTTTCGTCGGCTCATCTAACAGAAGCAGTTTCGGCTGCAGCAGCAGAATTTTTCCGATGGCTGCTTTCTGCTGCTCCCCGCCGCTGAGATCGTACGGATGGCGGTCCAGCAGGTGTTCGATGTGCAGCGTCGCAGCAATCTCCTCTGTCTTTTGTGCCATCTGTTCTTTGCTGTATCCCATGGTTCTTCGCACTTCCGCATAATCTTCCCGCACAGTCATTTTTAAGAATACAGTCTGTGGGTTCTGTGGCAGAAATGCCAGTTTGTTCACATACAGCTCTTTTCCGGAATATTTCTGCAGACGCTTTCCAAATACTTCAATTTTGCCACGGTACGGTTTGCAGGTTCCGGAGATGATTTTCAACAGTGTTGTCTTGCCTGCACCGTTTCCACCCAGAAGGCTGATAATCTCGCCCTGGCGTACGGACAGTGCTACCCCCTCCAGCACATCCGGCAGATCCTTCGCATACCGGAAGCAGATATCCTTCATGCGCATGACAAACGGTGCATCCTCGGAAACAGTCTCATTCTTCCGTTCAAAATGACGGATTTCATTGCGGTAATTCTTTTCCAGAAATATCCGCCCGTCACGGACAGTCAGCGGACACTCTTCCTCTTCCACATCCAGTCCATGATAAATCCGCAGGGCGCTTGGCATACCAACCAGCATCTTGTGATCTGAATTCAGTTTTTTCAGATCTTTACCGGCCTGCCGCGGCGGCTCCATCAACAAGACTCTGCCCTGGTCCATGATCAGCGCCTGATCTGCCACCGGGAAAACATCCTCCAGACGATGTTCTGTCATAATGATGGTCAGGCCAAGTTCCTTGTTGATTTTTCGCAGTGTATTGATAAAGTCAGAAGCTGCGATCGGATCCAGCTGGCTTGTCGGTTCATCCAATATCAGCAGTTTTGGCTGCATGACCATGACAGCTGCAAGGTTCAGCAGCTGTTTCTGACCTCCGGAAAGTTCTGTGGTTTTTTTCCGGAACCAGTCATCAATTCCAAAAAAACATGCCATCTCTGCCACTCGACGACGAATGACCGGGGTCGGTACCCCCATATTTTCCAGCCCAAACGCAAGTTCATGCCAGACTTTATCTGTTACTGTCTGATTCTCCGGATTCTGTAAAACAAATCCAATCTCACAGGCAGCTTCCCGTTCCGTCAACGCTGCCTGTTCCACGCCGTGAAACCAGATGTTTCCGGAACGTTCTCCTGCCGGAGCAAGCTCCCGCTTCAGCAGTTTCAGCAACGTGGTCTTGCCACATCCGGATTCTCCGCAAACCACCACAAACGCTCCTTCCTGCACCTGAAAAGATACATTCTGAAGCGTCGGTTCTGGCTCAGCCGCATCCGGATTCTGCTTCGGATATGTAAAAGTCAGATTTTCGACTTTAAGTAACTCCATAACACTTTCTCCTTCAATTCCAAAATACCCGGAATACACATAAATATTAATACACTTACATATCCGACAACAGCCAGATGGTCTGTTTTGATATCAGCTACATACGGATAATAATACATTTCAAAAGATCCTTTCAGGAAACAAAACAGTGTGATCACTGCCAGCACACCCATGATCCCCATTACAATGGCATCTCTGGTCTGAAACTTAAACAGTGTAAAACTGGTTCTTCCCGGCAGACCATATCCTCTTGCTTTCATTGAATCCGCCGTGTCAATGGAGTTTTCCATCGACCAGGCAAGCAGACTGTCAAAAACACGCATACCGCCGCCGATTTTGTCCGGAATACTGTCTGTGGCATAAAGTCCCATGGTCTTCTGAGCCTGATTGATCTTATGGATCTGCAGTTTAAACAGTGGAATAAACCGGAATACCATAGACAGGATCAGTCCCATCTTTGGAATGATTTTTCCAAACAGATACAGGAATTTGTCTGTAGTCAGAATTGTCGTATAACATTTACACCAGAGCAGCACGCCCACCAGCATACCGGCCGAAACTGTTCCATAGATCAGTGCTTCCAGCGTCACAGGATTATCATTCATAAAAAACAAAATGGTCTCACCGCTGTGAATAAATATCGGATTCATCACTGCCAGCATAAAAAACAGACAGAAGAAAAAAAACAATTCTTCTACAATTTTGCGAGGAGTATTTCGGATGCTGAACAACAGCATTCCGCCGATTATGGATGCCGCGATCACCACCGGATGCATGCTGACCATGGAAAATCCGACAGCCAGTGCATAGTACAGAAACTGTACGGCAGGATGATAACTTTCATACCCATTCATTTTGCATCCCCCTCTCCTGCTGATTCTTTCTCTGTGTCTTGTTTCTCAGAATCTGTTTTGTTTCCATTCTTTTTGTTTTTCTGATTTTTTATCTTTTCATAATAGTCGTCTCCGACATCTCTGCCAAGATCACAGGTATATACCCACTCGATCGTATCTTTGTCCTTCAGCTTATAAGCACTTGGTCCCTTCCCCGGGAAACTGCCGTTTACCTTATACATCCAGCCGGACAGTTCTCCACAGGAATAGTCCGTGACATGATTAATGCCGCGGATAAACACCGTACTGTACTTGTTCGTGTCCGGACCGTTGTATTCCATGGAAATTTTGTTGTACTGGCAGGCGCGTTTCAAAATATCAAATGCCGTATCGCCTTTTCGCAGTACATAGGTCGTTTCCGGAAGAATGACACCATCGTTCGGAACATATTTTTCGTCCTTCAACTGTTTGTTTAGTTTTTCCCAGTTCTCAGGCTGACGCAGAGTATCACATTTGATACTGATCGTAACGGTCTCGGAATCTTCCTGAATATCCTCCATATGCGTCAGATAGTATTCGTCCACGGACTGAATTTTGGTTCCTCTTATCAGAACCAGTGCCAGTACCAGCATGATTCCGATCATTACAATATTTTTTTTCATGCCATCATCCTGTCCTTACCACTCGTCATCATCATCGTCGTCAAGCTGCGCATTTTGTGCCGACGCTTTTTTCTTTTTGCTCTCTTTTAATACCAGAACAAGGAAAATCACAACCACCACAACGATCACAACGGCAATACCAACAGTCAGATATAAGGTTCTGTTGCTGACATCCGCCTCCACTTCCTCGCTGCTGCGTGTATCTGTTGTATCTGTATCGCTCAGTGCCGGAAGCTTCTTGTCTGCTGCCGCAATGGCATCTGCAGAAACCGTCTGTGCATCTGTCATCTCGAACAGTCTCGTCTGTCCTTCCCAGAGACGGCGCACTGCCTCCAGACCGTAAAGCGTCTGATAACCGGCCATGTTATTGCCCTCAGTTTCTTTCTCATCGCTATCCAGGCTATGGATGATACCACCATCTGCCAGACAGAATGCCTGCATACCGTCGATGAGTGTTTTACCATTTTTTATAAAGGCACCATCCTGCTCCGGATCTCTGCCCCAGGATGCCAGCGCGATCATCGCCCATGCGGTACTCTCGGAAGTACGTTCATCGTAAGTCAGCATGCTTCCGTCATCTGCCTGCAGCTCGCTTAAACGTGCAAACGCTTTCTCTGCCACCGCATCCACAGTGGATGTCTCTTCCTGCCCGGAAATGATTCCGGTATAAGTATATGTCTTGTCCTGTCCCCGATAAGGCGCCAGTGCCGTCAGTACCATGGAAGTCAGATCCACATCAGAAGGGTCTGTCTTGATCAGTCCGAAACCGCCATCTGCCAGCTGTCGGGATAACAGTTCACTGACCAGTTTTTCTCTGGTCCACTCAGCGCCTTCCGGCTCCTGATAATTCTTTGCGTCAATGGTCAGCAGTGCCCAGATATAACCGTTGATCCCCTGATCCCCCGGGTCTCCCCAGCAGCTGTTGCTGTTCCATACGGTATCATGAATCAGATTGATGGGATTTCCATCCGGATCCGTACCGAAATTTTCCGGATCCCCACCACATGCAATGACAGTCAGTGCCATACGGTGAATATCGGAAATCCGTAATCTCATCATACTGTCTTCTTTGTTTGCATACACCGCCTCCACTGCATCCTGCAATCTGGCCAGGTATGCTGCCCGTTGTTCTTCCGTAGCACTTCCCATACGCGCCACATCAAACGCAAACCAGTCACTGCCGGCGCTCCCGGCCTGATCACGCAGTTCTCCTGTCAGCAGTTCCTTCTCACCTTCCGAACTGCTCTTCCATGACACGATGCCTTCCTCCATCTGCTTTACATCCGGTAACCGATCTGCGGCCCATACCTGCCGCGGCATGGCAGTCAGCCAGACTGCCACAAGGAGCAGCAGGAGAAATCCTGCGCTCCACCTGTTTTTTGCTTTGTAGCCCTTTCTCATGTCTCTCTCCTCATATGATCTCATTCTATACCTTGTATCTCATATCAGACTTACGCCGGATGCTTCTCTTATCGCTTATTAACCATCCGCCCCGGGTCTGCTGTCTAATAATGAACCTGTGTTGCTTTTCGTTTTTTTGCTGCCTCAGCCAGTGCCACCGCAAAACCGATCGTCAGAATGCCGCAGGTTGTAAATACGATCACCAGTACCGACAGAAGTGTCCGGTATGTTCCATCCTTTCCGGTCGCCTTTACCGCCGTACTGTCCTCTGCCGCCCCCTCATCCAGCTGACTGGCCAGCCAGTCCGGAAGTTGCGTATCTTCCACCGGAATCTGTGTCTGATCCTGTGCCTGTGCATCATGGGCTTCTTCCGGCAGCACTCCTTCTATCGTTCCTGCCACTTCCCCGGTCATATTCTGGCCGTTCTGTGCCAGATCACTGAGTCCGAACGTATTGCCTCCGTTTCGCAGGCTCTCCAGTGTCTCCTGATTTCCTTCTCCCGTTCCCGGCCGTGCATTTGCGCCATTCTGTGTCAATGCCGCATAGGCTGCTTCCGCATGCTCCAGCACCGACAGGTTCCGGATCTGTTTCTGCTCATCCAGCGTCAGTGCATCATACGCTGCCCTTGCTTCCTGAATCTGTGAACCGCTTGCGCTGCTCACCGCTCCAATACTGTCAATGAGCCGCGTTACACGATCAATGGCCGCTTTCGAATCATAGACTCTGATCAGCATTTCCAGTACATCATAATTTGTCACCAGTTCCTGCTGTTCACCGGTCAGGGCATTGTACATGTTAATGGCTGCCATGATGGCTGTTCCACTCTCCAGTGTGATGCTCTCCACTCCGCCCAGCTCATGAATCTGCTGGATTACCGGCTGTACTGCCACCAGATTCTGATATCTGCGGATTGCCTGCACCAGTACGTTATAATCCGTCACCAGTTTTTTCTGTATTTCCGTCAGTGCCTCATACTGCGCCTGAACAGCAAAAATCTGTTCTTTCTTCTCCAGCGTCACTTCTCCGATTCCGGCAATAGCTGCCACGACTTTTGAAGCTTTCAGCTGGTTATAGGTCTGCTCCGCCTGTATCAGTACTTCCGGATGTGAAACAATCGTTTTTATTTTTTCCGGGAGACTGTCATAGGCATAACGTGCTTTTTCAATTGCCTCTCCGCTGTCCTCGGTTACGCTTCCGATTGCATCGATCAGTTTATCCACCTCTGCCGCCAGTGCCAGATCTTCGTCTGTATAACTGTTTTCTGCTTCCAGAATCTCCCACTGTTTCTCAGCATCCAATAAGATCTGATATGCCGTTACCATATTTTTCTGTCTCTCCGTCAGACTGTCATATGCCGTTCTCGCAATCTGAATGGACATTTTGACATATGGTGTATAAATAACTTCACCGATATTCATAATATAGCTGTCCACCTGGGTTGCCGCTGCCATATCCAGCTGATGCTCATACTGCCATGCATCCGGAATCCGGTCAATCTTGCTTCTTGTCTCACTGCTGTGCCGTTCTACTTCCGCAATCGTATCTGCCAGCAGAATGTATTTCTTCGCATTGGCGATCAGAGACTGGATCTCGCTCTTTTCCTCATCCCGGTAGCTTTCCAGATCCACATAGTTTTCCAGCAGGTTGATAGCTTCCTCTTTCGCCTCCTGGAGTTTCCGCTCCTGTGCACCGGCAAGTGTCTCAATCGCTTTTAAGGCTGTCTGTGTTTCTGTTCGAATGGCATCTACTGCCTCCATATCCGCTGCCTGATGGATCCGGTCTGCTGCATCCGCCAGAATCTTCTGCACCTGTTTCCAGTTTTCTGCGGTGTAATCTGCTTCGCTGACACTGCTGTTCAGTGACGAAATAGAACCGGCCTGAAAATCTTCCAATGTCATTTCCCAGGCAAGGATGGGATAACCGTTCTGTAATCCGAGATAATCGTGGATATACTGGTTACCGCCTGCATTCAGATTGTTTAGCATATCATCACTTTTCAGTTCTTTTTCACTGACAAATTTACCGCACGCAGAGAAATCGCCGGAGCTTCCCACCAGGGTGCGTCCGATATTGTCCGCACGCTTCAGTGCAAACAGAATCATCTCCTTACTTCCGGTGATCCTGCCAAACAGTGCACCCAGTGCCAGACCGGAATCCTTTGCATTGACGGTACCGGACGTATAGCACCGGTTAAATTCTGCGGTATCATTCAGCATAACTCCACAGATTCCTCCTGCATAGTAAAGTCCGGAAATATCTCCTGCATTATAGCTGGAACGACAGGATATATCCGATGTCAGAATACCACCGATCAGTCCGCCTGCCGCATGTGCAGACCAGACTGTTCCTTTATTCGTGCAAGCCTCGATCTGACAGCCGGTTCTAGCCACGCCCACAATACCTCCAGCGTAATACGTCAGACCACCCCGTCCTGCCGATACGATTTCTACTGTCGCTTCATTTGAGCAGTTGGTGATTTTTGCATTTGTACTGTATCCGGCTACACCCGCCACACCGGCGTCCAGTGTACGGATCCCGGTTACCGTAATGCTGACTTTGCTGTGACAGTCTATGATCTGTGCCTTTGCATCACTGTTCTTCCCTGCCACATAACCTGCAATTCCTGCCACATAGGTAACTCTTCCACCGAGTTTGATATTACCGGATACCGTCAGATGGCTGACAGATGCTCCGGCCCCCCGGACAGCGCCGAACAGCCCTGTAAAATCACTTTCCACATCCTGATAGAGACCGCGGATTACATGGCCCTGCCCGTCAAAGGTTCCGGAAAACGTCTTATCCGCACTCTTTCCAATCGGTGTCCAGTATTTTCCGCCAAGACTGATATCGTTACAAAGCACGGCATTCAGACTTCCTTTCCCCTGATTGACCTGATCTGCAAACCATGCCAGTTCATTCCCGCTGGTGATCTGGTAAACTCCGGATTCATCTGTCTTCGGCTCTGTTTTCGTCACCCCATCCCAGGCTCCGGTCTCCGGAATCTGGTCAATGATGGCGTCAATCTCATGTTTTGCCTGCTCCAATAACTTGTTCAGTTCTGTCACCGTCTGCGCATTCTGCAGATCACGGATGAATCCGTCACGAACCAGTTTAATTTTGTGCATCCATACCACATCGTAGGTTTCAGATGCCCGGTAATCGGTCAATATCTGTACTGCATTGGCACGGACTTCCTCCAGTTTCTTATCTGCAGTGAATGATGCAATTTCATCTTCCAGTGCATCTTTTCCGTCACGAAGCAGAAGCCGCACATCATCTTCGGATTCTGCTGTATCCAGCTTCTCTTTCCATGCAGTCAGCACATTTTCCAGCTGCAGCTTCTGATCCGCCGTCAGATCCGGATTCTCTTTCACCAGACGTTTATGATATTCTTCCAGCGCAATGATACCATTGTCAATGGCATCCGCCAGATCTGTATCCTGTCCCACACCCGGCTTGATGGCGGCCAGTTTTTCTCTTGCCTCCTCCATCATTTGATCCAGTTCCTCTTCAGACGCTGCCGCTGACAGTTTTTCTTTGTATGTTTTGACCAGAGATTCAATCTTGACATAATTCTTGCCATATTTTTTCCGGTTGTTCTCTGTGAGCCAGCCACTCAGTTCCAACTGTGCCGCATCCATACGATCCAACAGTTCGGATGGCAGACTCTGCCATGCCAGTTTCGGATATCCTTTGTTCTCCGTATCATACGCATTGGAAGCGGTAAATGCGCTGCCGAGTTTTTCCAGCACCACTTCCCCTTTCATTTCAGCTTCTGTCACTTTCCGTGCTTCTCCGAGGATCTTCACTGCACGGTTATTAGTGGCTCCCACCACATTCGGTCCGTAACCGGAGGAACTGATGGCATATACCGTTCCATAACATCCGCTCAGCAGATAACCGATGATCCCGCCGTTTCTGTTCACTCCGCTGCTGATCGGCACGGAATAGGCACGCTCGATCACCGGCATCGGAGGCAGAGCTTCCTGCTTCCAGTTCTCATATCCGGCTTCACCTACGATACCGCCCATCTCACTTCCGGTTGTGGTTCCATAACCGCTGACCTGCCCTAAGTTATAGACATCGTAAACCGCACATTCCTTAACACTGCCATTACTGTACATGCCGGTAGTGGACACTCTTCCTGCCACACCACCGATGATGCCGTTACCTTTCACCTCACCGTAATTGGCACTCAGATGTACTTCCGCTCCGGCTTTCACTGCTCCGGCGATTCCACCTACGCAGTAATACCCCTGAACGTTGGCATGATTGATACATGTAGTGACTTCCGCATTGGCACCGGATACCAGACCGACGATTCCCCCCACATGGTTTTGTGCGATCACCACCGTAGTGGATATTTTTCCATCGTTTTCGCACCGTGAGATCAAACCTTCGCTGATACCGGCAATTCCACCTGCATTTCGATACAGGGCATCACCCTCCATAGTGGTTCTTGTATAATTTACACAATTTACGATACTTCCGTTTTTCAGATAGCCTGCCACACCGCCACTTCCGGAATAAAACTGATCATTAGCTCCGGCAGTTGTATAACTTGCATAGTTGCTCCTCACTTTTCCAAGAATGGTGAGATTGCGGACACTTCCACCGTCAATGACACCAAACAGACCTGCATAGCGTTTTTCCGGTGTATTCTCATTAATCTCCACATTCATGTACACGATCTTCTGTCCGTTTCCATCAAAGGTTCCCTTGTACGGATGTTCCTGACTGTCTCCGATGATCACCCACTTGTGAGCGGTATTATATTTGTTCAGATAAATATAATTTTCCAGTCTTGCGTTGATCTCACCATTTCCGTTGTTGACCTGATCCGCAAACCAGGCAAGCTGTGCACCGTTATGGATCAGATAAGTACCGCTTTCATCCGTCTCAGGAACTTCCCTGCTGCTGCCGTCCCAGGGATTGGATACCCCTGCCGCCCGGACTTCCGTCTGAAGCAGTGGCACTGAAGTAATGGTCAGCACTGTGATCATCAGACACGCTGCAAGACATGTTCCGAATCTTTTTAATTTTGAATGCTTCTGTTTTCTTCTCATTGCTGTCTCCTACTTCCTGTTCCCTATAAGAAATAAATATATTTCAACTGGAGTTTCTGTACCGGTGTTCCGTTTGTATAGATCCGTTTCCAGATGGTTTCTTTAAATGCCATCATTTCTGCCTTCTGCTCTGATGTAATCTCATTGCTGCTGTATACCGCTTCCTGTCGGATATCTACAATACGATGGTACTCTGCTGCGGTTTCTTCGTCAAACATCTTTGCGATCTGCTTTTCATACCGGTACAGGGAAGTATTCCGGATATTTAATCCGGCTGCCGCCAGAATATTCATGGTATATTCATACATGGCTCTGACTGCCTCTCCGGCATTCTCATCATCAAACTTCCGTTTCAGCACCCTGCTCTTATGCCGCTGTATCAGTACCCACATCAGGAATGCAATCATTACAAGAAGCAACACACAGATGCCGATCACCAGCAGAATCAAAATCACCTGTACCCAGTCAATCTTCTCATCCGGTTCTTCTTCCTCCTGTTTCTCTTCCTCCTGCTGCTCCATATCCTGTTCATCCTGGGAACTTCCACCGGACACGCCGCTGATATTCTGATAATCCTCCGCCTTGTTCATAATATCCAGATAGGACGGTGTCGTCTCAAACGGCAGCCAGCCCACACCATCCTGATAATATTCTACCCAGGCATGTGCATGCGTATCATCCACCACATACGGTTCTCCAGCTGTCATTGCCTGTGCATCCTCCGGCGTGATCAGATATCCTTCCACATATCGTGCCGGGATTCCGTAATAACGAAACATCATGGTCGCTGCACTTGCAAAATGAACGGAATATCCTTTCTGTGAAATCTGCAGAAAATCAAAGATAAAATCATCTCCTGTCCAGCGCTCATCCAGCTGATTGCTATCCGTATAAGCCGATGTCAGAAGATACAGGATATTCTCCTTTGCCTCTGAATAGTCCACATGTTTCTCTCCCTCCGGAATCTTGGCTTCCCCGAGCAGAGAAGAAAGTGTGCGTTGGATCCGCTCCGGCATATCCAGATAGGTATGATATACAAATTCATTATAATAAGATTCCAGATTCTGATAATTTTTGCCTGCCTCATCCAGTGCGTCTGCATCCAGCAATGCTGTGGTATAGACCGGATATTTTGTAATCTGTGGCAGCAGTGCCTGGTATGTATATTGCCGCTGTCCCCGCAGTCCGTCTGCTATGATGGTGCTGTCTCCGATTTTCTGTTCGCCCAGTGCTGCCTGTACACCGGAATCCGCACTGCTATCCAGCTCATACGGCACATAATAGTATCTGGAGCTGCCACCGGTGTTTTTCACGGTTATGTTATTCTTCTGCGTCCGGTCTTCCTCACTGCCAAAGATCAAGGCCGCATCTGACAATGTCTCCTGTCCGTAAAAACCGTCCCGATGGAGCCAGTAAAATAAATCCCTGCTTTTCCAGAGTTTCACCGCATCCGTATCTTTCCAACCATCCCCGGTGTAATCACTTCCGATAAAGCCTCGCAGATAATAAGATTCCGGCTGGCTCATCGTCACCGTCAGCACTGCATCCCCCTTCGGCTGAAAGGAACCCAGTCCGGAAAAACTTCCGTCCGGAAGCACTTCATTACTGCCTCCGTAGCGAAGATCCCGGATTTTTTCCACGGCTGCTGCTTTCCAATCCGACAATACCGTCCCATCCTGTGGCACCAGTTTTCCTAATGCCAGACTGCCAGCTGCCAGAACGATAACCGCCAGAACAGCCAGTCCGATAACATTCTGCAATGCCGCCAGACGCTGTCTGCCTGCGGCAATCTGTTCTCCATGCCCCCGCATCCACACAGCGATCAGACAGCACAACACCGGGACAAAGCTGCGGATCTGCACCGGACCAATACCTGTCACCAGCTGCAAAACCAGCATACAGACAATCTGTATACCAAGCAGTATCCGGTTTCCACTGCGCACCAGATACCCGCCTGCCAGTGCCAGCAAAAACATCACCCAGAGCACTGCCAGATACCGTGCGGCAGAAGTGTCCACGGTCACAGCATAAGATGAAAACAGGTACGGAAAACGATGCCCCAGCATGTCAACTGCATGATTGCAGATCTGATGGATACCACTGAGCCACATCTGATGTGCCACCAGGGCGATCACCGCCAGGGCACCACACCAGCTCAGAATTCCAAGCCATCGTCTTCCGGCACCATTCTCTGACCATCCACCGGCTGCCAGCTGCTGAAGCAGGGCTGCAGCCAGCGCCGCCAGCAGACAGATTCCAATAGAGATATCAAGCTGCAGGGAACTCTCCAGCCAGAAAGTCATACCTGCCAGGTAGAGCCATACAAAGCAGACATCTGTCAGAAATGCCGTCAGCCGGTTTTTCCTCCCATTCTGCACCTGTACCGGGCGCAGTAAAAACGCGCCTTTCTTTTTATTACTGTTTCTGTTATTCTTCATAATCATTTATCTTTCCATGATGTCTCTTGCATCCATTGCAATTTTCCCTATCTGATTTTTTTGCATTCTTCTCTAAATTTCAAGATACGACAGTGTCTCGGGCAGATTCTCCGGTGTTCCGCCCAGAATCGCAATGCCATCCTGCTGATCATACCCGGCTGCCTCTCCGGAACAGATCACTTCCGTCAGAATACACTGACTTGCCAATCCGCCCAGGCTCGCCTGATGCGCTTGTGAAAAAATCACCATATGTGCAAATTCCAGCTGCTCCCGGCTTTCCATATAATGATCGGCAACACTCATGCCATCTCTGCCCGGTACGGCCCCCAGCAATTCCGGCAGCAGTGCGTTCAAATCTTCCTCTGTTTCCACTTCCACACACTGAAAAGTATTTTCCTCGTGATTCTGCCAGCCGATGCTGTGAATAATCTGCTGACTCAACAGTTCCTGTGAGACAGAATACAATGCCTCTGCCAGCGCATCCAGACAATCCGCATCTGCTTCCTCTGTACCATATCCGGTCTCCAACAATAGAAGAATCGTATTCTGAATTGGCAGTCCATAATCCCGCACCATGAGATTGTCAAACTTCTCCGTCAGTTTCCAGTGGATCTGACGGATCCGGTCTCCGGGCTGATATTCACGGATCGCAAACGTCTCAGATGGATCGTAGCCCGCCTTTTTCATGGAATACTCATCACTATCCATATTTGTACTCTCTCCATAAGCAATCTGTGTCTCCAGAGAAAAACTCTCCGGCACCACCAGTGCAAATGCAGAAATCTCCCGGGATGGCACTGCCTTTACCGGAAACAGACCAAAGGAGTCATAACAGATCATTTTCTGAAGGGAAAGGCGTACCTTGCCCGCATGTCGGCTCTTTAGCAGAAACTCTGTATCTGTATTGCTTCTGGACGGTGCTGCCATATGAATGGAGATCACCTCTTTCTCACCGGTCAAAAGATTCTCGCAGCTGACACGGCAAAGAATCCGGTCTGTGGGGAACAGGCTTTTATTTGTCAGCAGGATTTTCCCTGCAAATGCTGTGCCTTTCTCTCCATAAGCTGAAATTGTCAGTTCTGTTTCTAACCTTTTCGCAGCCCGGCGTACCGGAAGAGCCGCCAGCAACGGAACGATTACAGAAAGGAGCACCAGGAGATATCCTGCCATACTGTCAGTCGCCATACAAAAAATCACCGACATCAACAACCACAGTCCCCATAATACTCTGGACTTTTTCATAGTCTCCTCCTGTTACCGGCCCATATCCGGTGATTTTATCTGTTTCATGACCTGTCTGAGAATATCATCCGCAGACAACTCAGAAACTCTTGCTTTCGGGTTCAAAATAATTCGATGGGCACACACATCGGTAAAAATCTGCTGTACATCTTCCGGAATGACATACGTTCTGCCTTCCAGATACGCATGTGCCTTTGCCATACGCACAATTGCCAGGGCACCTCGCGGACTGACTCCGAGACGGATCAGTTCATGCTCTCTGGTGGCTGTGGCCAGGGCAGTGACATATTCCAGAATGGAATCCTCCACATGGATATCACGCACTTCCTGCTGCATGGCAATGATATCTTCCCCTGAGATCACTTTGCTGATATGATCCAGCGGATTTACTTTCTGTCTGTCTCTGAGGATTTCCACCTGACTCTTGAAATCCGGATATCCCATCTGCAGACGGATCACGAATCGGTCCAGCTGAGCCTGCGGCAGCAGCTGTGTTCCCGCAGAACCAACCGGGTTCTGAGTTGCAATCACTACAAACGGTTTTGGCAGCTGATGTGTCACACCATCCACGGTCACCTGTCCTTCTTCCATAACCTCCAGCAACGCCGACTGGGTCTTACTGGACGTACGGTTGATCTCATCTGCCAGCAGGAGGTTGGTCATAACTACACCCGGTTTGTAATCAAACCCGCCGGTTGCCTTGTTATACACGGAAAATCCAACGATATCCGACGGCACAACATCCGGTGTAAACTGCATACGCTGATACTGTACCCCCATGACCACAGAGCACGTCAGTGCCAGTGTGGTCTTACCGGTTCCCGGCACATCATCCAGAAGGATATGCCCCTCTGATAAGATTGCCATCAGCACACGCTCCACAACATTTCTTTTTCCGATAATTACTTTTTCAATCTCATTTATGATCGCATCTGTACGACTGTTCATTCTGTCTGCCTCCCTTATAAACCTGTTATTCTGTCATTATTTTTACAGATGTCCTGCGATCACCTGTGAAAAACATGATCCTCCTGTTTAATCATAGATACTTGAACTTGTATCCACTCCAATATCCTTACCCACACTCAGCGTGTAGATCAGATGGATTTCATCTCCGTCACGGATTGGCCGTGTTCCCATGGTCTGCGCAATATAATAGTGATTCAGCGTCACCATCCAACCGGAACCAGCGGTAAAGTCTCGTTCTCCCAGACTGTTCGGATTCTTCGGACCTTCTGCAATATCATACCCCAGCATCTCCAGAAGTGACCGTTCCTCAGCAGAAATGCTCCATCCGTCTGTGATACCGGTCTTCATGACATGGCGCAGGAAATAGCTGTCCGCATCCGCCACACCGTCATGAATCGTACTGTAACCATGTGCTGCCAGACGATCTTCCACGATCTGTGCCACCGTCTGATCGGATTTCGCCGTAATTGTCTCATCGATCATAGTACCAAGTCCCAGCACCTCACCGGATACGATCACACGCACCCTTGCCTCTTCCGCCACCGGATTGTAAGTAACCGTCAGCGTCTTCTCTGCCGTGTATCCCTCATTGTCCACAGCTTTGATCACCACAGTATTCGGTCCTTCTGTCAGAACCAGATTGTACTCATATGTACCATCCGTCTCACGGCTGTGATAGTCCTGATATGCTCCGTTCAGATAGAGTGTAAAATTCTGATTTGCCTTTAACTCATTTCCGTTATAATCGAATACCTTGATCGGAATGATAAACGGATTCTTGTTTACTGTCTCATTTGTAACATCAGCACGGATGACCGGTGCCTTTCTCTGGTTTTCTGCAGGATCCAGTACCCGTTCATAGGTGACAGACCAGGTGTACCACTGTGGTTCCCCATCAGAATCCGTACAATATACTTTAATGTCGGTGCTTCTTGACGCATCCAGAGTAATTTGGATGTATCCGTCCGCTCCCGCCAGATCTGTGATATCCAGTGTACCGTAACGATTTGTCATCTGGATTTTGTCAATCTTCTCCACACCGGTTACCGTGGAATTGCGTACCCGGAAAGAAAAATCACCGGATGTGGAGGCATATTTCAGCTTCGTGATTCCCTTGAATACTTTATCGCCGATACCCGGATTGTTAGATATCTTCTCTGTCCGGATCGAACTTTCAAAGCTTATCATAAAGTTATCGATCTTATAATTCACTGTACAGGAAAGGGTCTTCTGCGTGTTGCCCCCTTCTCCGGCAGTTACTTTCAGTTGGTTATTTCCCAGTGTCAGACCCATCCGGTAGATACCGTCAGAATCTGCTTTCTGTATCTTGTTATTCAGACGCACCCGGGCTGCCACATCATTGATGACACCACCGGAAGCCTTTCTCGCCCGGACTTCGATCCAGAAAGAATCCTGCATCACCGTCAGTGCATCCTGATCATTGATGTACTCACCTGTCCTTGCATTTCTTACTACCAGTTCCACCTCGTTTTCCGGGTAGTAATAGATCGTATATATTTTAGTCGATGCATCAATCTGGTTATATTTACTGTCACGGAAACGCACTGTGACATAGACCGAGTTTGCACCTTCCTTTAACGTCAGCGAATCCCTGCTCCTGCAGATCCGCCCGCTTCCATTCAAATTCACTGTCATGCTGACCAATGTCAGCTGTTTTCCTTTTTCGGTCAGATCCACGGTAAACGGATACTCCGGATCTGTCACCTCATCTCCGTCCTTCAGGCTTGTGGTAAATAACGCCGCAGACTGTGACGGATTCAATGTGGTCTGCTGACCACCATCGGATGGAATTCCGGAATTGCCCCCGGTAGTTCCATCGCCTGAACCATTGCCCTGATCATCGCCCGGCTGATCGGAACTTCCGTTTCCACTGCCGCCGCTCTGGTTTTTCTGGATCAGATTCATCAGACTGCCTGGAATATCGGCAGCCACTGCGTTCTGGATATTCGGATCGCTTATATTCTGATCCGGATTCTGTGTATCCTGATTCTGTTGCTGCTCCTGCTGAGGAGTATCCTGATTTTGTTCCTGTTTCTCTTCTTCCTGTTGCTGTTCTTCCTGTTCTGCCTGATTGGCGGAATCACCTGCATTAATATTTGCATTTCCGATATTCGCCAGCTGATCCATGTCCATATCCAGCGTAGAGGAAAGCAGATACATCCGTGATGCATCCGCACGGTTCCTGTCCATGGGATTTTCCGGGGCTGTCTTTCCAAAAGAAATCATCAGCGCCAGAACCAGAGCCACAATTCCGGCTCCCGCCAGTGCTCCTGTTATTTTCTTTTTATTTTTTCTGTTTCTACTTCCCGGTCTGTTCATGAAATTCCCCTGTTTTTTTTGACAAAAGCAGGTTTGTTCCGGTTGCAAAGTCCGAAACAAACCTGTTTTTTACTTCCTTGTGTCCATCTAAATGATGTGTATGCAATAATTGTCAGATAATTATTCGCAATCTGCCCACGCTACTTGCTTATTCACGTTAGAATCTGACTGCTCCTCCAACTACATTCCATACACCGTATGCATTTCTTACAGTTCCTGTATACCCAAAGTTAATGGCACCGTTCTCTACATACCACCAGCCACAGTTGCTGTCGTATACCAGCCCTGTGTAGCCGAAGTTTACAGCACCGTTCTCTACATACCACCAGCCACAGTTGCTGTCATTGTACAGTCCTGTGTAACCGAAGTTGATTGCACTGTTTTCTACATACCACCAGCCATAGTTGCTGTCATATACCAGTCCTGTGCGTACAAATGTGATCGTGCTGTTCTCCACATACCACCAGCCATATTCGTTTGCTGTCAGCCCTGTGAACGCAAATGTGATGGTTCCATTCTCTACATACCACCAGCCACAGTTCTTGTCATTGTACAGACCTGTGTAGCCAAAATTAATATTGCCATTCTCTACATACCACCAGCCATAGTTGCTGTCATATACCAGTCCTGTGTAGCCATAGTCGATGGTTCCACCAACCACATACCACCAGCCATACTCACACTCAGCGAGCCCTGTGTAATCAAAATCTACCGCACCGTCTTTGATGTACCACCAGCCACATACACTGTCATTGTACAGACCTGTGTACTCAGTGTCTACTTTACCGGCTTTGACATAACGCCATCCGTAAACAGCATCATTGTAAAGTCCGTGATAAGTGGTATCTACTTCGCCTTCTTTTACATAGTAGATACCGTCTTCTCTCTCCTGAAGACCTGTAAACTCTCTTGCTTTGTCTCTGGTTGTTACATGTGCAGTCAGGTCAACCGGAGCTGTGCTCTCATTGCCGTCCGTGAAATACAGACCTTTGATCGCTACTTCTACCGGATCATCTACATATTTTAATACTTTAAATTACCGCTTTTTTTCTGCTCCAGCCACCCATGTCCATATAGAAGGAAATGATATTTTCAAATACCGC
>JABLTO010149574.1_pt1 | contig 20038 bp, 20 predicted proteins | sample 7160091 | NCBI WGS metagenome assembly JABLTO01 (sample SAMN14651225, study PRJNA627086) | human gut metagenome | isolation source: feces | host: Homo sapiens
TGATATCATCTTCTTCTGGGTTATCCGTATGGTATTCTCTGCTCTGGAGCAGACCGGCACAGAGCCGTTCCACACGGTACTGATCCATGGTCTGGTTCGTGATTCCCAGGGACGTAAGATGAGTAAATCCCTTGGAAACGGTATCGATCCGTTAGAGGTTATTGATAAATATGGTGCAGATGCCCTGCGTCTGACCCTGATCACCGGTAATGCGCCTGGAAACGATATGCGTTTCTACTGGGAGCGTGTAGAGTCCAGCCGTAACTTTGCAAACAAAGTATGGAATGCATCCCGATTCATTATGATGAACCTTGGTGATGAGCAGCCGACCAAACCGGAAGCAGCAGATCTGTTGCCGGTTGACCGCTGGATTTTATCAAAAGTAAATACACTGGCAAAAGATGTGACAGAGAATATGGATAAATACGAGCTGGGAATTGCAGTTCAGAAAGTCTATGATTTCATCTGGGAAGAGTTCTGTGACTGGTATATTGAGATCGCAAAAGTGCGTCTGTACAAGAAAGAAGAAGATCCAAAAGCTGCCAATGCGGCACTGTGGGTTCTGAAAACAGTACTGGCTAATGCATTAAAGATGTTGCATCCATATATGCCGTTTATCACAGAGGAAATCTTCTGTACGCTTTGTCCGGAAGAGGAGACCATTATGCTGGCTCCGTGGCCGGAATACACCGAAGAGTGGAATTTTACAAAAGAAGAGGCAGATGTGGAAAACATCAAAGTACTGGTTAAGGGTATCCGTAATATCCGTTCCGAGATGAATGTTCCACCAAGCCGCAAAGCAAAATACTTCATTGTATCTCCGGATGCAGACCTGTGTGAGCTGTTTGCTTCCCACAAAGATATTTACAGTCAGCTGATTTCTGCAAGTGAGATCGACGTACAGGCAGATAAAGCAGGAATTCCGGAGGATGCTGTATCCGTTGTTATCCCGAATGCTGTTGTATACATTCCGTTAGAGGAGCTGGTAGATATGGCAAAAGAACGGGAACGACTGGAGAAAGAGAAAGCAAAACTTACAAAAGAGCTGGCTCGTTCCAACGGTATGCTGAATAATGAGAAATTCTTAAGCAAAGCACCTCAGGCAAAAGTGGATGAGGAGAAAGCAAAACTTGAAAAATATAAACAGATGATGGAAGACGTGGAAAATCGTCTGGCACAGTTAAAATAATATGAGTGAAAACATGAAACAAGCGGTGGAATTTTTGTATGGAATTCCAAAGTTTACCAAAAAACACAGCCTTGCACATACACAGCATTTCATGGAGCTGCTTGGCAACCCTGGTAATCGCTGCAAAGTCATTCATGTGGCAGGAAGTAATGGTAAAGGAAGCGTCTGCTGCTTCCTTTACCATATGTTGCTTTCTGAGGGAAAAACCGCAGGACTGTTCACATCTCCGCATCTGATCGATGTGCGGGAACGTTTTCAGTTAAATGGTGATTTATGCGGTGAGAATCAGTTTCTGTCTGCCTATGCCCGGGTAAAAAAGACTGCAGAGGAACTGGAACGGAAAGGTCTGGGCTATCCGACATTTTTCGAGTTTATTTTTGCCATGGGCATGGTAATTTTTGAAGAGGCCGGAGTGGAGTATATCGTACTGGAGACAGGACTTGGCGGCAGGCTGGATGCCACAAACAGCGTTGCACATCCGGTGCTTTGCATCATTACGTCTATCAGCCTGGAGCATACGGAAATTCTGGGAGATACCATTGCACAGATTGCCGGGGAAAAAGCGGGAATTATCAAAACGGGCGTACCGGTTGTCTTTGATGCTAATGAATCTGAGGCAGCAGCAGTTATTGCAGACCGTGCGCGGGAATTACACAGTCCCTGCACCGCCCTTGAGAAGAAAATGTACCGGATGTTGGAATTTAAGAATAATTTTATTGATTTTTCGCTTTCGACTGCGTATGATAAGGAAACAAGATGGACGATTCCGGGAGCAGCAGATTATCAGGTGGAAAATGCGGCACTGGCGATTCTTGCCATGCGCATTCTGCAGCAGCAGTATCCGTCAGCATTTTCCGGTGATTCTTTTGAACGGCAGCTTCATTCAGGCATGAAAGCAGCGTTCTGGCCGGGAAGGATGCAGGAGATCGCACCGGAGATTTATTTTGACGGGGCGCATAACACCTCCGGCATCGGTATGTTTACCGAAGCAGTGAAGCGACTGACTGCTGCGGACAGTTATCGTCCGCTGCTACTGTTTTCCATGGTAAAAGAAAAGGATTACAGTACGTCGATCGATATGCTGACCAGCGATATTGTATGGGATGAGATGGCAGTAACAACGATTCCGAATGAGCGTGGCATATCTTTTGAAAAATTGCAGAAACTATTTGAATACAAGTTAAAAGAACAGGCGATGGAGCAGACATCGGACGATATTTCTGAGAAAACAGTGAATCCGAAAACAGGATGTCGGTCTGATGCAGAGCATCCGATCATTGGTTTTGCTGATTATCGGGAAGCACTCCGGGTAATGAAAAATAAGAAGAAGCCGGGACAGAAGTTATTCTGTACGGGTTCCCTCTATTTTATCGGTGCATTGATGGAAGCGTGGAAGGAGAACTGTGATGATTGATTTCGAGGAAGAATTAAAGAAATTTGAACCAAGTATGGAAGTGGAAGATGCAGAAGATGCGATCTACAATCGTGATCTGACAGATATGATGGATATTTTACAGGAAATGTTGAAAGAGAGCAGAAGATAGGAGGGCACAGATGAATTGTTATTATTGTGGTGCGTACCTGGATTCTATGGATACCTGTCCGAAATGTGAAGCAGATGTGAAAATCTGGAAAAAGATTGTCAGTATTTCCAACAAACTTTACAATGACGGACTGGAGCGCGCACAGGTTCGTGATCTGAGCGGAGCCGTTGAATATCTGAAAATGAGCCTCCGTTATAACAAAATGAACACCAATGCCCGTAACCTGCTGGGACTGGTTTACTTTGAGATGGGTGAATCCGTGAAAGCACTGAGCGAGTGGGTCATCAGTAAAAGTCTGCAGGGGGAGGATAATCCGGCAACCGCTTATCTGGCGGATATCCAGAAAAGTTCTGCCCGTCTGGACAACCTGAACCAGACCATTAAAAAATTTAACCAGTCACTGACTTACTGCAAAGACGGCAACACGGATCTGGCACTGATCCAGCTGAAAAAAGTACTGGCATTGAATCCAAAGCTGGTGAAAGGTCATCAGCTGCTGGCACTGTTATATATGAAAGAAGAACGCTATGATCTTGCACTGCGTGCATTAAAAAATGCAGAAAAAATAGATGTCGGTGATGCGAATACCATGCGTTACAAAAAGGAATGCCGTGAACATCTGAAAGCCAATGGAAAAGTTAAAACAAAGGAAAAAGATACGGTAAGTTATCAGAGCGGCAATGATCTGATCATCCGTCCGGCGAAGTTTACCGATAATACCGCTGTTCTGACAGTGGTCAATCTGCTGGTGGGTGCCGCCATCGGAATCGCAGTAGTGTGTTTCCTGATCGTACCCGGTATCCGGAAAAATGCCAATACAAACGCGGCATCCCAGCTGGTCAAAGCAAATGAGACCATTGCAACCAGAGAGCAGAGCATAAAGAGCCTTGAGGACGAAATTTCCAGCCTGCAGCAGACCGTAGCGGACGCACAGACAGAGACAAGTTCTGCCGGGGAGAAAAACACATCTTATGAAGCTCTGCTGAACGCCTACGTGGCTTATGCGGCAAAAGAAAATGTAAAAGCCGGCGAGAGCCTTGCAAACGTCAACCGTGATCTGCTCAGTGAAAATGCACAGCAGATTTATGATAACATGATGACAGATGTAAAAAGTGCCATGTTGGAAGCGGATATGAATGAAGCACTGGATCTGTATGAAAAGAACAATTACAGTGAAGCTATTACAAAATTTGAATCCATCGTACAGACTGACGAAGGTTATCAGGAAGGAAAAGCGGCCTACTATCTGGCCTTTGCCTATAACTATCAGAAAGATGAGAGCAATGCATTGAAATGGTTCCAGATCGCAAAAAATCACACAAATTCCTCCAGCGTGCGCAACACCTGTAAGGAAATGATCGATGATATGCAATCCCGCGGTATTACCGTACCGGATGCAAGCGGCAGTACCGGTACACAGGCAGGCGGAACTCCCGGCGGATCTGTGGCAGATAATACAACTGCGGACAACTCGGATAACAATACTGATAACGAGTAATGAATTATGCCGCAGGCATTTTTAAAAAGTAGAAGACAGTATACGAAAGATAAAATAAATATGCCGAAATTCGGTATACTTAGATCTTTCCGATACTGTCTTTTTTTGTATCTAAAAATATGAACGCAGAATAAGCAAAGCGACTGCGTTCATGAGCAAGTAGCGAAAGCGGATTGCGAATGTCCGCCTTACGACATAAAACCCAAAAAGGAGACAAAAACATGGAGTGTGAATATCAGATCAAAGGAACCACGCTGCGCATTTTTCTGCCGCAGGAGCTGGATCATCATGTATCCGCCAGACTGCGGGAAGAAGCAGATCTTATGGTGGAGACACATTTTATCAGAACGATTATATTTGACTTTTCCGGCACTGACTGGATGGACAGTTCCGGCATCGGTGTCATTCTTGGGCGGTATAAAAACATGAAACTGTCCGGTGGCCATGTATATGCCGTACATTTAAATGAGCGGATGAAAAAAATATTTGCGATGTCCGGCATGGAACACTTGATGGAGGAGGAATAAAGCGCATGATACAGGAAAAAGAAAAACAGTCACAGGCAGAAACGCAGGAACAGGGAGAAAACTGGATGCAGATTGCGTTTGCAGCACAATCAGAAAATGAAGGATTTGCCCGCACGGCAGTGGCGGCATTTGTCAGCTGTCTGGATCCGACCATCGATGAACTGGCGGATATCAAAACCGCTGTGTCTGAGGCAGTGACGAATTGTATTATTCATGGTTACAATCTGAAAGGCGGCACAATCTGGCTGGAGGCAAGCCTGTCAGGACGGACGTTGTATGTGGCGGTTACGGACGAGGGTCGCGGAATCAGAGACATCAAACAGGCGCTGGAACCATTGTTTACGACACGACCGGATCTGGAACGTTCCGGCATGGGATTTTCTTTTATGGAAGCCTTTATGGATGTTGTGGAAGTGGAATCTTCTCCGGGAAAAGGGACACGGGTTGTCATGAAAAAGGAGATCAGATAGTTACATATGGATCAGGTGTTGGAAACAATTAAACGGGCACACCAGGGAGATAAAGCAGCCAGAGACAGGCTGGTACAGGAAAATATGCCACTGGTATGGAGCATTGTGCGTCGGTTTTCCAACCGGGGGTATGAGCCGGAGGATCTGTTTCAGATTGGAAGCATCGGCTTACTGAAAGCCATTGACCGGTTTGATACTGCATATGAAGTGAAGTTTTCCACCTATGCCGTACCACTCATCATCGGTGAGATCCGTCGTTATCTTCGGGATGATGGTATGCTGAAAGTCAGTCGTTCTCTGAAGGAGACTGCGTGGAAAGTTCGAAAGGCGGAAGCAGACTGGCAGAATGCGGTGGGGCGGGAGCCCACATTGGAAGAACTCTCAGAAAAGACAGGCATCCGGAAGGAAGAAATTGTGCAGTCGCTGGCAGCAAATACAGAAGTGGACTCTCTGTACCGGTCGATTCCGGGCAATCAGGGGAAAGAAATCACATTGGGGGAACAGATCTGTGACCGGCATAATGAGATTGAAGAACGTACCGACCACCTGTTTCTGGAACAGCTGCTGAATACACTGGAAGCGAAGGAGCAACAGCTGATCTATCTGCGTTATGTGGAGGAAAAGACGCAGTCTGAGGTGGCAAAAATCATGGGTACCACGCAGGTACAGATTTCCAGAAGGGAGAAAAAACTGCTTGCGAAATTGCGCGAGAGAGCATAAAATTTTGTTACAGTATGCGGTTGATGATAAAAAATATTCAATAAAAGTTCTTGCATAACGGAAGTGGATGTAATAGAATGTACGTTAGCCTGTGCTAATTGGTAAGCGGAATAAACATTTCCCCGATTCAAGTGCACAGAGCACTAAGCGGGGGTAAGGAGAATACAAAAGATCTGAAAGTACGGAGGATAATCGTAGATGAAGAAAAAAATCTGGATGATGCTGCTGTGCAGTGCACTGGTATGTCTTCCGCTGGGAGGCTGCGGTATAAACCGGGCCGATGCGGACACAGGATCGGTACAGAGTGAAGCGGCATCAGATCATAAAACAACAAAAAACAGCAATGCGGAGTACACTAGTGAAGTATTTGCCATGGATACTTATATGACATTGACTGCTTACGGTGAGAATGCAAAAGAGGCGGTGGAAGCCGGGATAGCGGAGATCCAGAGACTGGATGCACTGCTGTCTACCGGAGATGCGAACAGTGAAGTGGCGCAGATCAATCAAAATGGCGGCGGTACATTGTCTGAGGATACGGACTATCTGGTAAAACGTGCCCTCGATATTTACCAGAGCACACAGGGTGCTTTTGATATCAGTATTTATCCGGTGATGCAGCTCTGGGGATTTACTACCGGTGATTTTTCCGTTCCTTCGAAGGAAGATCTGGCTGCAAAACTTGCACTGGTGAATGCCGGCAGGATCAGTCTGACGGAGGACAACGGTGTATCATCCATTACCCTTCCGGAAGGGATGGAAATTGACCTGGGTGGAATCGCCAAAGGCTACACATCCGGAAGAGTTATGGAAGTCATGAAACGTTATGGTATTGAGAGTGCCGTGATCAATCTGGGGGGCAATGCGCATGTGCTGGGTTCCAAGCCAGATGGTTCTGCATGGAAAGTCGGTATTCAGGATCCGAATGATACGAACGGTTATCTGGGAGGCGTCAGTGTCAGAGATAAAGCTATCATCACTTCCGGTGGTTATGAGCGCTATTTTGTAGATGAAGCAACCGGTGTGAAATATCATCATATCATCGATCCGAAGACCGGATATTCAGCCAATAACGGATTGATTTCAGTCACCATTGTCAGTGCTGACAGTACACTGGCGGATGGACTGTCCACGTCTCTGTTTGTACTGGGCACGGAGGATGCCATTGCATACTGCGAGGAACATTGTGCAGAAGACGGATTTGACGCAATTATGGAGGATGAGGACGGAAAACTGTATATTACCGATGGCATCATGGGTGATTTTATCAATATGAACAATACGGCAAATATTCAGGAAATCAAGACAAAGTAGACATAGGGCGGTAAGGAAGTATGAAAAAACAAAAGATATCTGCAAAAACAGTGGCACTTCTGGCGATGATGATTGCGCTGGCACTGGTGTTCAGTTATGTAGAAACACTGATTCCGATCAATTTCGGGATTCCGGGTGTGAAGCTTGGCCTGGCAAACCTGGTGATTGTGGCGGCACTTTATCTGATCGGCGGCAAAGAGGCATTTCTGGTTTCTGTTGTGCGTATTTTTTTGAGTGGATTTATGTTTGGAAATCTGGCTTCTATCATGTACAGTCTGGCAGGCGGTCTGTTGAGCCTGGCAGTGATGCTTATTCTGAAAAAAACAGATAAACTGTCCATTCTGGCAGTCAGCGTACTTGGCGGAATCTGCCACAATATCGGACAGCTGATCGTGGCGATCCTTGTGGTGGAAAATCTGAAACTGATCTTTTATGTTCCGGTGCTCCTGATCTCCGGATTTGTTACCGGTCTGCTGATCGGCATCGTATCCAGAGTCATTCTGCCGGCAGTCAGACGGGCTTATGCAGCTGACAGCGCCCATTAGAGGGTAAAACAGCCATTCGTGGAAAAATCTGCAATATCATAAAAAGAACGAGGCGTGAAATTTTTTTTATGAATTTTCACGAAGCAAGGCTTATTTCATGCGCTCAGTTGAGAATAAAGAAAAGATATTGCACATTATTTCTCAACAAGATGCTTTATTGAGAAAAATGAGAAAAAATATTTGACTTGTAAAAAAAAGTAATGCTATTATAACGTGCGTTAGAAAATGCTAATACATGTTATAATAGCATTTTTTTGTGAGAGAAAAAAACGTGTGACAGCATATTTTTTAGAAAGGTCGGGAGAGCGATGATGAAGAAAGAAAATAAAAAGACAGAGCCAGATGTGGAAAACAATGACCGGCAGAAAGAAAAAAAATCCGTAAAGTTTGGTTCACTGGCTCCGGCATTATCTGCCATTCTGGTAGTTGCCTGCGCAGGAGCATCCGTGGCAGCGTATACACCAAAGGTATATGCCGTACAGAAAGCGGCGCCAAAAGCCACGGAGTCCGATACGGTGGAAGATACTACCGCAGAGGAGATGAGCCTGGAAGGTCAGGTATTTGATCTGCCGGATGGTATCTATGAAGGAACCGGTACCGGATTTGCAGGAAAGATCACAGTAGCTGTTGAAATCAAAGATAAAAAAATCGTAGCGATTACAATTTTAAATGTAGAAGCAGATGACGCGGCATTTTTCAACCGTGCCAAAGGGGTGATTGACCGGATCATCCAGTCACAGAATCTGGATGTGGATGTAGTCTCCGGGGCGACTTATAGTTCGAGAGGTATCATCAGTGCGGTCAAAAATGCGCTGACCGGTGAAAAGGACAGCGGAAAGACCGCAGAAAATCCGGGTCAGGGACAGGGATCCACCACACTGGCAAAAGCCATGGACGCAGGTGCTTACAAAGACGGTGTGTATTACGGAAGTGCCACCGGATTTGCGGGGCCGATCAAGGTCAAAGTCGTGATCACAGACGGAAAAATTGCGTCTGTTGAGATTGTGGAGACTTCCGACGGAAGCAGTTATATCAGTAAAGCATCTTCGATTACCGGAAAAATCGTGGCTTCCCAGAGTACCAATGTAGATACGGTGTCCGGAGCGACATACAGTTCCGTGGGAATCATCAATGCGGTACGAAATGCACTGGCTCAGGCTGCCGTGAATCCGGGTGAGGGCGGACAGCAGGAGTTGCCCGTGGCAGAGGTACCGAAGCAGAAAGTAGAGGATGTTCCGGCGGTTCCGACGGTCAGCGGCAACTTCCCATATCCGGATGGCACTTATTATGGAACCGCGGAAGGTTATCTGGGCGATATTACCGTAGCGGTTGTGCTCCAAAACCATACGATCCAGTCCGTGGAGATTCTGTCCAATGAGGATGATGCGGCATATTTTGACCGTGCAAAAGTAGTGGCAAACCGCGTCGTAAATCAGCAGACGATCGGAGTAGATACAGTGTCTGGAGCGACATACAGTTCCAGAGGTATCATCAATGCGATCCAGGCGGCACTGGATGCTGCGAAAGCAGCGGCAGATCCATCCCAGCCGGTGAACCCGGATCATGGAAATGCAGGTGATAACGGAAACAATGGCAATGATAATAATGGAAATACCGATAACGGAAACGATGGATCTGATACAGATAAAAAATCCGTATACTATGCAGACGGAACCTATCCGGTAACGGTTCTGTGTGAGCCGGATGAGGATGAGGATTTTGAGCCGTACCATCTGTCCGCAAACATTGTGATCAAAAATGACCGTGTGGCAGAGATCAACAATGTGACCGGAGACGGAGACAGCGGAAACAATTCTTACATCAAACGTGCAGTGAACGGTACTTCCGGCATGACCGGTATGGTATCCCGTATTATCGGTATGGTAGTGGTAGATATGAGCGGAGAAAATGCGGGTGCACAGGTGGATCAGAACCTGACAGAGCTGGATACCGTTTCCCGTGCGACCTGTACGTCAAAATCCATTAAAGAAGCCTGCCGTGAAGCATTGCGTCAGGCAAGAGAAAAATTCCTGGCAGAGACTGAGTCTGCCCGGAACGAAGACGGAGAGGATAGCGCAGAATGAAAAAATTTTGGATACGGATGATCAATGTATGCGTCATTGTGGCAGCATTGATCGGATATAGTAAAGTGACACTGGCTCATGAACAGACGGATGCCGCGGCCAAAGCCGAGGCAGACCGTAAAAATGCGGAAATTGCAGCAGAGGCCGGGGAGACAGGCGGTTCCTATACAGACGGAACCTATCAGGGTACGGCCACCGGTTTTGGCGGTGATATCACAGTGGAAGTGACCATTACAGATGGCCGGATCGCCGCTGTGGATATCCTGTCTGCAGAAAAAGAAGACAGTGCCTATCTGACGATGGCAAACGATATCATTCCGGAGATCCTGGATGCACAGAGCGCGGATGTGGATACCATCAGCGGTGCGACCTTCAGCTCCACCGGAATCAAAAATGCAACGGCACAGGCCCTTGCGAAAGGCGGTGCCAGATAAATGAAACAGATGGATAAAAAGACGCTGAAGAAAGTGCATGTGTGGGTGCGGGCAGTGATACAGTTACTGTATTTTCTGTTTATTCCGTCTGCCTATACAGCCGCTTTTAACGGTGTAAAATACATTTTTACCCAGATGGGGGCAAAGAGTCACCTGGAGCTGACTTCCTTTGTGGTTACATTGATCGCTCTCTGCCTGTTTTCGGTTGTATTCGGCAGATTTTTCTGCGGGTTTGCCTGTGCCTTTGGAAGTCTTGGGGATGCAGTGCGCGCATTTTATGTGTTTATCTGCAAGAAACGGAAAAAGAAACCGGTGACGATGAAAGCATCGGTGGTAAAATATCTGCAGGCAGTGAAGTATGTCGTGCTGGTGCTTCTGGTAGTAAGTTGTTATACCGGTGTGTACAGCAAGACGCGGGGCATGAGCCCATGGGATGTATTTTCCATGCTGCATGCCGGTAATTTCAAACTGGGTGGCTATATCGTAGGGCTGGTGCTTTTGGTGCTGATCCTGGTTGGTATGGCATTTCAGGAACGCTTTTTCTGTCGTGTGCTGTGCCCGATGGGAGCGGTATTTTCCATGCTTCCGGTATTGCCGCTGTTTACCCTGCGCAGAGACCGTTCCGAGTGTATCAGAGGCTGTCGTGCATGTACCATGAAATGTCCGTCTGATATTGAACTGGCACCGGATACGGCACCGGAACTTTCCGGGGACTGCTTCCAGTGTCAGAAGTGTATCGATACCTGTCCGAAAGGGAATATACATACCGGTATCCGCAGCCTGAAAGGAAATGAAATCTGGTTTACCGTGCTGCGGGCAGTGGTGCTGCTGGTGCTGTTCAAGGTTATCGGACTTTAAAGGTGAATTTTTGAACGCAGAATAAGCAATCCCCCGCTTCAAGTGTGTAGTTGTTGAGATGGATTCTCAATAATATTGATGAAAAAATGTCAATAAATGTAAAAATCAAAAACCTTTGTTGACGATAAAACCGAGTGATGCTAAAATAACCGGCGTTAGAGAATACTAATAGTGTTTATACAGTGCTATGAAAAGTTGCTGATATATAAAAGCGATTAGTGGAACTAACCCGGTTTTTTTAGCTTTTTTAGAATAAAAACAGCAAGGAGGATTTTATATTTTATGAAGAGAAAAAAGATTTCAGCAAAAGTATGGGCTTCTATCATGGCAGCAGCTATGGTAATGAGCACCTGCCCGACAGCAGCATTTGCAGTAACTGCTGATAAAGTGGCAGCAGATGGAACCTATACAGCTACCAGGCATGTTTACAGAACGATTGAGGATGCAGACGATGAGTGGAATGAGTATGATGTGGATGTCACGGTATCTGTAAAGGATGGAAAAATCTCTGATATTACAGCCACACCGAAAAATGGCTACGTGGAAGCTGACAACAGCAGTTATTTCAGCAAAGCTTACAGTAAGAAAAATGGAATCCAGACATTACTGAAGGGTAAGGATGCAACAGAAGATACCATTAACGGATGGTCTACGGTATCCGGAGCTACCCGTACTTCCAAAGCCATCAAAGAGGCAGCACTGGAAGCAATCCAGGGTGCCCCGGAAGCATCAACCGCGCAGGAAGCGTATGTGCTGATGAACATTCCATATGCTGATTTTTATGCAGCAGAAGGAGATGCAGATGTAGATGCTGTTTCTTCTGCAACAAAAATGAAGACAAGAGCATCGCTTGCAGCAGGTTCTTACCATGTAAACAGTGATGGAACGGATATCAGTGGAATTACTTTTCCGGTAAAAGTCAGTGATCTGGCTGCTTTGACCGGGAAATATACACAGATTACAGATGAGAGTAAAGTAGATATTACAACCAGCATCAAAGGAAAAGTATCTACGACTACTTACAGTGGAAAAGATGCTTTGTTTGAAAGTGGAAATTATTCCTACTATGTATTATCTGAGGCACCATCCTATTATAAAGAGCTGACGGTAAATGAAGACGGTTCTTTCAGTTTTGGAACGGTAAAAGGCACAGAAGCAACAACACTGACAGATGTGACAGGCAGTTTTTCTACTTCTTCCAGATATGGTGATTATCAGTTGAATCTGGATGGACTTCCGGATACGATCAACACTGTCTATGGGGTCACAATCAGTACAAAAGAAGGTGACAGTTACGGATTACGTCATGTGGAAAATATCTGGAAAAAAACAAAACTTGCATGGAGTACAGGCTTTGTAACAGAGGCTCATGGAAGCAAACTTTCTTATGAAGATTATGTATCTATGATGGGACAGACGATCAACAAAGTGACTTATTATACCGATGCGGGTGTTTATGAGATTCCGATGAACCAGTATGTTCCGGTGAAATTTGCAAATACGATAGCTGTTGAAAATGCATCTGCAGATGCAGGAAAGACAACAGTTACTATTACCGGCCTTCCAAAAGATTATGATGCTCAGTATACCGTAGAAGGTTTAAAAAATGCAGAGGTTAAAAATGGAATCCTGACATTTGATAAGGATTCAGCTGCACCGGGACAGTATACGTTGCGTGTTACAGATAAAAATGCTAAATATGCGGAACTGTCTGCAAGTTTTGAACTGACAACAGATAAAGCAGTGGTCGCATACGATAATGTAAGCGACAGTCTGGTTGCGGCAGAAGGAGCTTCCGCAGATGAAGTAACGTCTTACATTAAAAATATTAAAACAGTAACTGTTAACGGAAAAGCATACAATGCCTCCGGAAAAGGTTCTGTAAAAATTGTGAATGAAGACGGAACGTTGAATGAGGGGGTAGCTCCATTTAAAGACGCAAAAGCAGGAGACGAATTTGAAATTTCTGTAAAGGCAACCGGATATGCAAATGATTTCTCATTTACCTATGTAGCACCTGAATATACTTATGTCTACGCATCGGTTCCTTACGCTGAGTATTATGCGAATGAAGATGTACAGAATGCGGGATCTGCAGCATCTTCCGATGTAATGGATACAAACGGAGAGTATGACAAGGGTGCATTTGATACCGTAACCCGTGCAACAGCAAACCATGGTCTGCACAGAGGAAGTTTCCAGCAGGATGTTATAATCTATGATACAGATGGAAATACTTATGAGCCGATTTCCTGGACCGATGGAAATACAGCAGTTCTGGCAGATGGAAAGACACTGGTAAAAGCATCTGACAGAGCAACAGGAATCACGACTTTAACCGTAGATGGAAAAACAAGTACATATGACCATTATGTGATCAAAGGTATCAAATATGTTCCGGTGAAAGTGAAATCAAAAAATCTGGAAGCATTTAAGGCAGCATATAGTGTAACAGAAAATGGAGAGACACTGTCCGGCGGTTATTCTGAGAATAATCTGAAGAGTTATACAGCGGTTGCAGATGTAAACGAGAATACAAACGGTCTGAAGACAGTTTCTCTGAATGCTGATGGTACATTCAGTTTCAGTGCGGCACAGGCAGGAACAACATCCGGATTAAAAGATACCGAACTGAAAACAGCAGATGCAGCAAACATGGGTGTTGAAGTAGTGGACAGCAGTAAATTTGGTGATTTCCTGCGTGTGGATCTGAAAAAGAACTATGGCGATCTTGGTTCCGCAATGCAATCCGTAGAGTGGACTTATTATGGAAGCGGTGATACAGCACTTGCAACTTACGGAACAAAATTTGCAGCAGATAACTGGATGCACAAATCTATGGGAATCCAGCTGGGACTGACAGATTCCCTGAGATGCCAGCTTCCGCAGGGAACGGATGGAACCGGAAAATGGGTACTTACAATTCATGCACTTGGTTATACAGATACAAAAGTTGAAGTTAATGTGACAGCAGATGACATCCATATTGCAACACCGGTCAGCGATACAAGCAAACTGGAGGCAGCGATCAAAGCAGCGGAAGCACTGAATAAAGAGGATTATACAGAAGCGTCCTGGAGCAATCTGGAAGCTGAATTAGCAGAGGCAAAAGAAGATCTGGCAACCGTTCCGACAGGAAAAACCAGTCAGGAGAGTATTGATGAGTCAACGGCACATCTGAACGCTGCCATTGCAGAACTGGAGAAGGTAAATAAATTCACGGGTCTTGCAAATGAGGCGGCAGCTGACGGCAACTGGTATTACTACACAGACGGTGATGTAGACGAAGAGATGACAGGGCTTGCAGCAAACGCAAACGGCTGGTTCTATGTAAAAGACGGTAAAGTAGATTTCTCTTACACAGGTCTTGTACAGAACGAATCCGGCTGGTGGTATGTACAGAACGGTGCGATCAGCTTCGCAGCAACAGGACTTGTATATGACAGCAACTACGGCTGGTGGTATGTAAACGGAAGTGCCATCGACTTTGGTTACACAGGCCTTGTGAACGACAGCACTTATGGTTGGTGGTATGTAACAGGTGGAGCCGTAAACTTCGGTTACACAGGTCTTGTGAACGACAGCACTTATGGCTGGTGGTATGTAACAGGCGGAGCCGTAAACTTTGGTTACACAGGCCTTATATATGACAGCACTTATGGCTGGTGGTATGTAGAAGGCGGTGCGGTCAACTTTGGCTACAACAGCCTTGTACCGTACGGCGGAAGCTGGTGGAAGGTAACCGGCGGTATGGTAGATTTTGGTTTCACCGGCATTGTAAATTACTATGGCACAAATTATCGTGTTGTAAACGGACAGGTGCAATTCTAAATCCGGAAGTAAAAGGGGAAGTATAAAACTGTATCTGCCACAATAACAGTCAGAAAACTGGCAGATTAAAAAAATAAAATAGAATCTATTAAAAAATAGAATAATTATAAAAAATCGCTCCATACTAACAGCAAAATAAGAAGGAGGAAATTTGCATGTGTTGTAAATTGATGAAAAAGTGTTGCTGTATAGTAGTGATCGCAATGATCACGGGAGCGGTTTTTTATTTTTTATGCGGATTAAAAGGCGAAGCGATACAGGAGAACGGGTATCTGGGGCAAAAACTCCGATCTAAAAGAGAAAAAGTTAAGCAGGCCTGTGAATGCATGAAAGCGCAGGGAGAAGATATTGCAAGGGAAGTGAAATTTGCGGCAGAGTATTCCGCAGATGAGATGAAGGACAGCTGGAAACATGCAGGTGAAGCAGTGCGTAACGCTGCCAGTGAGATTAAAGCAGATATGTCTGAGGTGAAAGAATCTGCGCAGGCAGTATTTAAAGAGGATGAAGAAACTTCGGAAGAAAAGGAATCTGTATGAGTGCGGCAGGACAGATTTTATATCTGAAAATAGAACAGAACTGTATTGTATACAAGCGGAGTGTAACGCTGCAGGATATCGCATCGGTGGAATGTACCGATGTGGGGATCCGCCGTCAGGTGTTGCAGGAACAGGTATATTATTTTTCCGGGAATGAGAAAAGCAGCTTGGTACAGGTTTTTTCGGTCTTAGATGTCATCCGGAAAATTCATGAAAAATATCCGGTGTTGGAGGTTGAAACCATTGGAGAACCGGATTTTGTGATTCGTTATGTGCCGGATCCGGAGAAAAAATCCGTGCAATATTTAAAGACAGCGTTGGTCTGCGTGATTCTGTTTTTCGGTTCCGCATTTACCATCATGACATTTATCGAGGATGTTTCTGTCAATAAGGTGTTTGATGCCCTGTATACAAGAGTTACCGGACAGGTATCCAACGGAGCGGGAGTACTGGAAATCTGTTTTTGTATCGGCCTGGCCATCGGTATCATGGTTTTCTACAATCACGTCGGAACGAAGAAGATCACAGATGATCCGACACCGATCCAGGTGGCAATGCGCAAATACGAGCAGGATGTGGATACCACTTATATCGAGACCAGCAGTCGGAAAGGGAAACGTAAGAAAGTGTGAGTGCATTCCTGAATAGAAAGAAGAAAAAGAATGTGATGTAAGATTGTTTGTATCGGAAGCAGGCCCGGAAAGAAAGGAGGTCGGTAAGATGGCAGCTTATCAGTTTCTGCTTGGTGCGTTGGGACTGTTGTGTGGCATTGGTGTGGCAGCGGGAGTCTTTGCCCTGGTGGCAAGTCTTGGTATGGTACCACGTATGGCGGGAAAAACCAGTGTGGCGGCCTATGTGCCTGCATTGGAAAACGGACTGATCGCCGGAGGAATCTTTGGCTGTGTGCTGGCTGTTTTCCCGGAGCTTCCATTTCCGGTTGGAACATGGTTCCTGGGGGTGTATGGACTGGCAGCCGGAGTGTTTTCAGGCTGTCTGTCCGTGGCACTGGCGGAAGTGCTCAACGTATTTCCGGTGCTGTTTCGCAGAATGGGAATCAAAACCGGTCTTGAGATACTGATTACTTTCTTTGCATTTGGAAAGGTTGCAGGCGGACTGGTTTATTTTTTCTGTGTTGCCAGATAAACGCTCCGAGAGGGCGCACCAAGTCACACGTGCGTTCATGAGCAAGTAGCGAAAGCGGATTGCGAATGTCCGCTTTACCGAAAAAGTTTGAGCAGAAAGGATGGAAAAGAAGATGGGACAAAAGAATGGACAGGAAAAACGGCAGAAGACGAAGGCGGAATATAAGAATATTTCCCGGGAGGAACTGATGCAGGAAATTTCCGGACAGGAGAATGCCAGAACCGAGGAAGAAAAAGAGGCACGGAAGAATGCCTATCATGCTTATGTCAGCCAGGTGACGCCGTCTTACAGTCTGACGCTGAATATGCTGAAAGCATTCCTGGTGGGAGGTATCATTTGCTGCATCGGTCAGGGCATTATGAATTTTGCCATGAACCGTGGACTGGATCAGATGAACGCCGGGAAATGGACCAGTGTGATCCTGGTGTTGATCAGTGTGATCCTTACCGGGCTGAATATCTATCCTACGATTGCAAAATTCGGTGGTGCGGGTGCACTGGTTCCTATCACGGGATTTGCAAATGGCGTGGCAGCACCGGCGATAGAGTTTAAAAAAGAGGGGCAGGTTTTTGGTATCGGCAGTCAGATTTTTTCCATCGGTGGTCCGGTCATTTTGTATGGTATTTTTACCAGCTGGCTGTTGGGACTGGTGTATTGGATCTGGAAACTGGCATCGTAAAATTGTGCTGGATTTTCTCTCAGAAATATACTATTATGCTAAAGGGGTAAGCATTAATAGAAATGTGGGGGAAATAATGTGGAAAACGATTTTTTTGGGACAGAAAAAATATCAAAGATATTAATGAAAATGGCACCGCCTGTGATGCTGGCTCAGCTGATACAGGCGTTATATAATGTGGTGGACAGTTTCTTTGTCGGCCGTTACTCTGAGAGTGGTCTGACGGCACTCTCAATTATTTATCCGATCCAGCTACTGATGATCGCACTGGCAGTTGGAACCGGTGTGGGCATCAACACCGAGATGGCGTATAATCTGGGAATCGGCAAAAAGAAACGCTCGGATGATACGGCAGGAATCGGGACACCGCTGGCACTTGTGATGTGGGTTCTTTTTGCAGGGGTCTGTTTTTTCCTGATGCCGGCATATGCGAGGATGAATACGTCCTCAGAGGAAGTCATTGCGATGGTAGTCAGCTACGGAAGAATCGTTTGCGTGCTCAGTATCGGACTGTTTTTAGAGAGCGTATGGACAAAAGTGCATCAGGCAGAGGGGAATATGCGGGTGCCCATGATCGCGCAAATTGTAGGTGCAGTGGTGAATATCGTATTGGATCCATTCCTGATCTTCGGATTATGTGGTCTGCCGAAAATGGGAATCGCAGGAGCTGCTACAGCTACCGTGGTGGGGCAGATCGCAGCGGCTGTGATCGTCATGAAAGGGGGATGTCGGAAAATACCGAAGTTAGTGGTATTTCCACATCAGATCAAACGGATTTATAAACTCGGTATTCCAAACATCCTGATGCAGTCGGCGTATACGTTTTACATATTTGGGCTGAATCTGCTCCTTGCAACTTTCTCAGACCAGGCAGTTACGGTATTGGGATTGTATTATAAATGGCAGGCATTTTTCTTTATTCCGCTTGGTGCGATGCAGACTTGTATCGTACCGGTGGTAAGTTACAATTTTGCAGCCGGAAAATATGAGCGTTGCAAAAAGACACTGAAGGTGGCCATAGGATTCGGTGTCGCCTTGATGATGATCGGTGTTGTCTTATTTGAAACAATTCCGGGACCGATGCTTCATGTGTTTTCACATGACCCGGAAGTTATCCGGATCGGAGTCGTGGCTTTCCGGTTTATCGGAATCAGCTTTGTGCCATTGGTAAGTTCACTGACATTCCCGGTATTTTTCCAGGCACTGGGGCATGCGGCGACAAGCTCAATCCTGACGATTATCCGGACCGTATTTTTATTTATTCCACTGGCTTATCTGTTTTCGAGATTCGGACTGAACTGGTTCTGGCTGACATTTCCGGTGACGGATTCCATCACGACATTGGCAGGATACCTGTTTTACCGGAAGTTCAACAAAAGCATGCCATCAGCTACTGTGGAAGCATAATGAAGTGGCAGAAAAATGGTTATGGGCTGTTGGTATTATGGAATAAAAGATGAGAGAAGAACTGGGAGTGTAATCGTATGGCAAAAAGGATTGGAATTATATCAGATACGCATAACCTTCTGCGGCCGGAGGTGCTGGAAATCCTGAAAGGCTGTGACTGTATCCTGCATGCCGGGGATGTGACGAAGGAATCTTTGTTAGATCAGATCCGTTTTCTGGGCAATCTGTATGTGGTGCGTGGAAACAATGACGGAGACTGGGCCAGGGGGATCGCAAAAGTTTTGACATTTCAGATCGAAGGCGTTTCTTTTGTGATGGCGCATGAACGGAGGCATCTGATCGGACAGACGGAAGGGACGGATGTGGCGGTATTTGGTCATACTCATAAATATTTTGCAGAGCAGGCGGAACATCTGCTCTGGCTGAATCCCGGAAGTTGCGGATATCCCCGGTTTGGCGGTGCTGTCACCATGGTGGTGATGGAAGTGGACGGGACGGAATATTACGTTGAGAAAATTGACTTTTCCAGAGGAAAATGATAGGATTTGTACACAGAATAAGTAAAGCGACTGCGTTCATGAGCAAGTAGCGAAAGCAGATTGCGAATGTCCGCTTTACATAAATGAAGAAAGAAGGAAACAGAGTATGATAAACCCGGCAGCAGCTATGAAAGTAATGAAAGCAAAAAATCAGTTTGTGAGCAACCATCCGAAATTTGCGGCATTTTTCAGAAATGTCTTAACCGGTGGGGTGCAGGAAGGCACCGTGATTGAGATTACTGTCACGAGACCGGGAGAGGAGCCGATGACGACAAATATGCGTGTACAGCAGTCAGATATTGAGCTGTTTCAGAGCCTGAAAGATCTGAATGGCTGATCGGCAGGAAACTTATGAGATGGAACTGATTATAAGATATTGTACGAGGATGTGACGGTATGTATTCAATGGTGATACTGGATGATGAAAAAATCGTATTACAGGGAATCCAAAAGCTTTGTCAGAAGGAAGATTTTGGATTTGTGATCAAGGGAGCTTTTGTGGACTCTCTGAAAGCGTTGGATGCATTGCCGGGTCTGCGTCCGCATCTAATCATTACCGATGTGCGGATGCCTCAGATGGATGGTCTGGATTTTGCTTGAAGGGCCAAGGAAATCCTGCCGGAGAGTGAGATTGTGATTTTGTCCGGGTATCGTGATTTTTCCTATGCGCAGACTGCCATGCAGATCGGAGTCAGTGACTATCTGTTAAAACCAATCAAA
>JABLTO010055300.1_pt1 | contig 20036 bp, 26 predicted proteins | sample 7160091 | NCBI WGS metagenome assembly JABLTO01 (sample SAMN14651225, study PRJNA627086) | human gut metagenome | isolation source: feces | host: Homo sapiens
GACTGAGGGGTTTTCTCCCTGAAAGGGGAGCTGTCACGGAGTGACTGAGGGGTTTTCTCCCTGAAAGGGGAGCTGTCACGGAGTGACTGAGGGGTTTTCTCCCTCTGGGGGAGCTGTCGCGCAGCGACAGAGAGGGCTCCTCCCCGCGCAAAAAAAGACCCGCGGGGTAAACCCGCGGGTCCTGCATCTTCGAGATGTAAAGTAAAAACTTACTTCAGCTCTACAGAAGCGCCAGCCTCTTCCAGCTGCTTCTTGATCTCTTCTGCGTCTTCCTTAGAAGCGCCTTCCTTCAGGGTAGACGGCAGCTCGTCAACCTTAGCCTTAGCTTCCTTCAGGCCCAGGCCGGTAACGGCACGTACAACCTTGATTACGTTGATCTTCTTGTCGCCAGCAGCGGTCAGAACAACGTCGAACTCAGTCTTCTCAGCAGCAGCAGCTTCGCCAGCGCCTGCAGCAGCACCTGCTACAGCAACCGGAGTAGCGGATACGCCGAACTCTTCTTCCAGAGCCTTAACCAGCTCAGCCAGTTCCAGAACCTTCAGTTCCTTGACAGCATCAATAATTTCATTGACAGTCATGGTAGTAACCTCCATAATTTCAAAAGTTAAATGTGTGGATGGGGAATTTCTTCCCTGTTTTCAGCAGCAAATCTTATTCAGCTGCTTCTTCAGCCGGAGCCTCTTCTGCAGCGCCAACCAGAGTGGAAACCAGTGCTTCCTGGTCTGCCTCACCCTTCTCAGCGATTGCATTAAGCGCAATAGCCAGCTGCATAATCGGGTAGTTGAAGCTGTAGAGGGTCTGTGCGATGAGCACTTCCTTGCTCGGCAGCTTAGCCAGCTCTTCGATCTTGGATACCGGTACAACAGCACCATCGAGGAAACCGGTCTTGATGTTGAAGTTCTCGTGATCCTTTGCGAAATTAGCGAGGATCTTTGCCGGAGCTACAACGTCTTCGGATGCAATTGCAAGAGCGGTGGTGCCATGCAGATGCTCGAACATACCGTCGAAGCCAACTTCCTGAGCGGCAAACTTCAGCATGGTGTTCTTGACAACAGCGTACTCAACGCCGTTCTCACGCAGCTCCTTACGGAGAGCGGTATCGTCAGCTACGTTGATACCCTTATAATCAACAACAACACCAGCCGGGGAATTCTTGATCTTTTCAACCAGAGAAGCAACCTGTGCCTTCTTCTGTTCCAGAACCTTTGCGTTTGGCATAGTCTGTTTCACCTCCATAAAAGTGATTGGGACATAGAAAATGCCCTTCTGCTCAAAGACAGAAGGGCATGAAAAATCATTTGGAAAATTTCACAAATGCTTGCCTCGGCAGGATGGTAAAAACCGATTACGATGGATTGTCCATCTCCTGCTGTCTTTGAACGAGCTATTATAGTATAACAGCCCGTTTCATTCCTGTCAAGGGCTTTTTTGAAAAAAGTTTCAAAAATTTGAAACTTAGTCGTTGCTCAGCTTCGCAGCGTTGATCTTGATGCCAGGGCCCATGGTAGATGCAACTACGCAGGAGCGAACGTACTGGCCCTTTGCTGCTGCCGGACGAGCCTTCAGGATAGCGCTCATCAGCGTCTTGAAGTTCTCTGCCAGCTTCTCAGCACCGAAAGATGCCTTGCCGATCGGGCAGTGGATGATGTTGGTCTTGTCCAGACGATACTCGATCTTACCAGCCTTCGCTTCGTTTACAGCCTTCGCAACGTCCATGGTTACGGTGCCAGCCTTCGGGTTCGGCATCAAGCCCTTCGGGCCGAGTACACGACCCAGACGGCCTACCAGACCCATCATGTCCGGGCTAGCGATAACTACGTCGTAGTCAAAGAAGTTTTCCTTCTGGATGCGCTGAACCAGATCCTCAGCGCCTACAAATTCTGCGCCAGCGTCGAGAGCTGCCTGTGCCTTATCGCCCTTAGCGAAAACAAGTACGCGAACATTCTTACCGGTGCCGTTCGGCAGTACGATAGCGCCGCGAACCTGCTGGTCAGCATGACGGGAGTCAACGCCCAGCTTTACGTGAACTTCGACGGTTTCGTCGAACTTTGCCTTTGCAGTCTTTACGACAGTGTCAAAAGCCTCATCAGTGTCATAGAGCTTGCTGCGATCTACGATCTTAGTGCTCTCAATATACTTCTTACCTTTGCGCACGATAAATTTCCTCCTTTAGTGGTTAATTCGGAACGACTGTTCCTCCCACCAGACGGCGCGGGCCGCCGTCAGCAAATGAAAATTAAAATAACTCAGGTCGCGAGAAATTACTCAGCGACAGTGATGCCCATGGAACGGGCGGTGCCTGCGATCATGCTCATAGCAGCCTCTACAGAAGCAGCATTCAGGTCAGGCATCTTGGTCTCTGCAATCTTGCGGACGTCGTCAATGCTGATCGTTGCAACCTTGGTCTTGTTCGGAACCGCAGAACCGCTCTGGATGTTGCATGCCTTCTTGATGAGGACAGCTGCCGGAGGGGTCTTGGTGATGAAGGAGAACGAACGGTCAGCGTATACCGTGATAACGACCGGAATAATCATACCTGCGTCATTCTTGGTGCGCTCGTTGAATTCCTTGGTGAAAGCCATAATGTTGACACCGTGCTGGCCGAGTGCCGGACCTACCGGAGGAGCCGGTGTTGCCTTGCCTGCCGGAATCTGAAGCTTAATAAATCCTACTACTTTCTGTGCCATTTGTATAGCACCTCCTTGAAAAATGTGGTAATGGCGAGTCGCTTGGCAATGTGCTTACGCAATCGCTGCGCTCTCCCACCTGCCAAAAAACGAGGAATTACTCCTCATCAACGGCTTTGACCTGATTGAGTTCCAGCTCAACCGGGGTCTCACGTCCGAACACGGGGATGGTAATGCGAACCCTGTTCTGTCCTGCTTCGATTTCATCGACAACGCCGACAAAGTCGATAAACGGACCGCCGCAGACGCGTACCGAGTCGCCGACCTTGTAACCGATCTGAACCTCTTCCACCTCGCGGGACACTGCGCCCCACTTGCGCGCTTCCTCGTCAGTCAGAGGCTGCGGCTTGTTGGAGTTCGGGCTCACGAAGCCGGTGCAGCCGCGCGTATTGCGCACGAGATACCAGCTCTCGTCGGTCACGATCATCTTTACCAGCACGTAACCCGGGAACAGCTTGCGCTCCACCTCGCGGGTCTTGCCGTCCTTGACTTCGCGGACGGTCTCGACCGGAATGGTTACTTCGGTAATCAGGTCATGCATTTTGCGGTTTTCAACCGCCTTCATAATAGATGAGGCTACTTTATTCTCGTAGCCGGAGTAGGTATGAACGACATACCATTTTGGTGTCTCAGACATTTGTTTTCAAACCTTTCCGCTTACGCAGCCACAGAGATCAGCGTTGTGATTCCAAGATTAAAGATTGCATCCAGAATCCAGATAAACACACCGATGACCAAAATGGTAGCTATAACGATGAGCGTATTGTTCGCAGTCTGCTTACGAGTCGGCCACACGATCTTCTTGCATTCGCCCTTCAGATCATGGAACCACTTGCCAATTCTGGAAAAGAAGCCCGGCTTCTTCTCCTTACCGGAGTTCTTCTTTTCAGAAGTGTTCTGGTCTTTTTTAGCCATGAAGCCGTATCCTTTCTCCAGCCTTACTTGGTCTCACGATGGAGTGTGTGCTTCCGGCAGAACGGGCAGTACTTCTTCATCTCAAGACGCTCCGGGTTGTTCTTCTTGTTCTTCATCTTGTCGTAGTTTCTCTGCTTGCAATCGGTACAAGCCAGGGTTACCTTAACGCGCATAACGGCACCTCCTTAAATAATTGCCTCCCTTTGCAGGGCTGCTTTCCCAAAAGAGAGCATAAAAAAATACCCTGCATAGGTGTTATTATTATAACACGCAGGGTATCTTTCGTCAATGCTGATTTGACAATTTATTTTCCACAAATTTTGATAGATGTTGTTGTCGAGAACACAGCACTGTGCCGACTTTTTCCGGCTTTAGCGGTTGACAATCTGGAAGAACCAGCTGTACGCGACGAGCACGGCGAAGATGGTGTAGCAAACCATGGTCATCGTGCGGCCTTTCTGCTGGCTGCGGGAGGTCCAGATGCCCAGTATGCTGCCGACAAACGCAACCGGATAGCCGACAAACGCGCCGATCTGACCGCAGAACTGTCCGACCAGAATGCCGACCAGCATAACCACCACGGAGATCAGGCCAAGATACGTCATCTTTTTGTTTTTCTTAACTTCCTGCTCTGCCTCCTGAATTTCCGCCTTTGTCGGCGCCTTCGGGGGCGCCTTGCGCTGCGGTGCGCGCTTCTTTCCGTTTTTTCTCTTGGATTTCGATTCTGCCATGTGTATATCTCCTTGTATTAGTAGTAAGAATTTGGTTTCCTCAGTCTCACCCATTTCCCATAATGAGCAGCACGAACTGCATTGCGCACAGCATACAGAACACGCACAGCACGATTTTGGTAATCTTATGATTGGTGGTGTCCCACTGGGTGTTGACCATGGACGCCGCCGCGCCGATAAACGCGAGCGGATAGCCGATGAGCGCTGTGATGCGATTGTCAATGAGCGCGAGCACAAAGCCCACAATCATGATGCCCAGACAGGCAAACCGGATTTTTTTCTCTTTATCCCAATTTCGCATGCGCGGAACTGTGTTTTTTGTCGTCTGCGCCGCATGAGATTTGTTGTTTTTCTTGCGTCCTTTTTTGCGGTTGTTTTTGGACTGTGCCATATCATCAACCCCTTTTCCAATTTTCTGCTTCCTATATTATAGCAATCAAACAGCAAAAGTGCAATGTCATTTGCATCGGAATCCGCGGTATGCTACAATACGAACAAGATACAAACAAAAAAATCCCCCCGAAAGGAATACATGGCATATGAAAATTATGGGTATTGATTACGGTGATGCACGCACAGGTGTCTCGATCTCTGATCCGACCGGATTTTTGGCAGGCTCCCCGCAGGTCATTTCCACTTGGAATACCGAAAAGCTGCTGGACGATTTGACGGCACTGGTACAAAAAGAAAAAATTGAAGAAATTGTCATGGGTCTGCCGAAAAACATGAATGCCACACAGGGCGAGCGCGCGGAAAAATGCAAGGCACTTGGCGCCGAGCTGGAAGCGCGCACCGGTGTTCCTGTCATCTATTGGGACGAACGCCGCACGACCATTGAAGCCCATGCGATTTTGCACGCCTCCGGCAAAAAGCAGAAAAAGCATAAGAAAAATGTGGATGCCGTCGCAGCTTCCCTGATTTTGCAGGGCTATCTGGACTTTAAGCGCATGCAGAAGTGAGAGCTGGTACCGGCGAATGCGCCTTTTCCAATTTGCCCGGACGTGAACGCTCCACTGACCCCAAAAGACCCTCCGCTTTTTCTCCGGAGGGTCTTTTTTGTGCTTTTGTTATCCTATTACGTTGCAAAATACGAGAAATGCATATAGTCCTTTTTGCTGTTCCACGTACCGCCCCAGCCAAAGCCGTATTTGGCAAAGATGCGAACCACTTCGCCGTTTGCCGGAATGGAATACGCATCCTCTCCCGGCTTCCAATATGAACCGGTCAGCGGTGCGCCGGACTTGGTGCACATATAATTTTCTTCCCAGTTGATGTCAATCGCTGTGCCCAGACAATGCTCAGACGAAGAACCATCGCCGCGCCAATTGTATCCGCCCAGTGTATGAATTGGGAATCGTTCCTTGCCCGCATAGATTTCCGCAAAAATCTGCTGTACCGAGCTTGCCAGCGCTTCATGTACCTGTAAATACTTGGTGCGCGTGACCTTGTTGCCGTTGCTGTCAAAATCCCAGACCTGTACGGCAATTTCTGCCTGATGCTTCTTTGCTTCCGAAGCACTTGCATATTTGTGATAGCTGGCACCTGCGCCGAAAATACGCGTCACTTTATCGCTGTAGCTCTCACCGGCATACGTCATACCTGCCGGAATTGTGGATGAAATGACAGTTTCATCGGTCTGTGTGCCTGCCGTGTCCTCAGATGCAGAACCCTGTGCCGGAATGGTATACGTATATGTCCGTGTCTCCGGCATGAGCAGAGAGGTTTCCGGCTGTGCAGCATCCGCCGTGACTGTCAGCTGTGCTGTGCTCTGTGCAGAGGCAAGCAGCTTGCCCTCACAATCAAAGCCGTCTACCGACCAATACCAAATGCCCGGCTGATTTTGAATTTCCTCCGGCAAGGCATATTCCTGTGCGCCGCTGCCTGTCGAGGCAGTCTGTTCGACATATACCGGTTTTTGTGAAAAGTCATCATTTTGATAAAAATACAGCAAATAATAATCCGCACCGCTGCCTGTCCAGCTCACTGCCTGTGTGCCGGAATGCATGGCAATTGTACTGATGTCGCCTGTCGTGCTGCTTGCGCCGCGTCCGGTATGTACGGCTGCCGCCGCGCGATACGTCAAAATAGATGCCTGTTCTGCGGAAATCGGTTCGCCAATGCCGAGTAAATTGTCACCAATGCCGCTCGTCAAGCCCTGCCGCACAAAATACGCTGTGCCTTCCCGCGCCCAGTCCGGCACATACGTGCCGTCTGTATACGAATACAGTGCTTCTGCAATCTCATTTTCTGATAACTCTGTACCGCTGTCCGCTGTGCGCACCGCCTGATACAGCATGGCAAGCAGCTGCTGACGATTGGCAAGCTCCCGCGGCGCAAAGGTACCGGTTTCCTCCTGCGTCAAATTGAGCAGCCATGCCTCTTGTACATCGGCACTGTTTGTGTCGGTAAAGGGGCACACACTGCGCTTTGCGCTGTCACGGCTCATCAAATCGGTATACGCAGTGTCTGTCAGCGAGGCATACAGCCGCACTGCCAGCGAACACATTTGTTCCTTGGTGATAGACGCAGCTGCCTGCTGTCCGTTCATGCTGTCCGGCAAGAGCGCTGCCCGATCCGCTGCGGAAATCACGGTTTTGGCGGTTTCCGATGCCTGTTTCAAATCAACCGCCTGTGCCTGCGGTGCACCCATCAGGCACACACTCAGTGCCACGGCAGCCGCACAGCCCAACCATGGATAATTCATAGAGCTGATACCACTCCTTCTGTAACATAAGTTTCCTCTAACTTAGTATAGCACATTTGGTTTGTCAAAGGGCAGCGAATCACAAAAAATACACATTTTTTTTACTCCTCAGCGGCACGCCTTGCGGCGCAAAAAATTCTGCATGATACCGGTGCTGTCCCGCAGAGTTTTTTTGCATTGTATGTATTTTCTGATTATGGTATACTGATTACATTGATTCTGTACAATTTATACAAAAAGACAGGAGCTGTTTTGATATGAAAAAAATCAGCACACGAAACGCCATCTTGGCAGGCATTTTTGGATGGGTTTCCTTTCTGCTGGCAGACAGTATTTGCTTCACCCTGCTGACGATGAAGGTTTCTTGGCAGCCGGCGGCGGTTGTCTCTGCGGTCATCGGCGCCATGGCGGCGCGCTGGATTTCTTATAGCTTTGCACGCAGCAAAGCGGTCGGCTTTTGCATTGCATTTGTTGCGCTCACTGCCGCCGTGCAGTATTTCATGGGCTACAGCGGCATGACGCTTTCCGCGCTCATCGCAGCAGTGTTCCTCACCGTGTTCTGGCTCGTCGGACTGACGGCAAGGCAGCCGGAGGCATGAAGCAGTATAAGCCATCTCTGTCGCTGCGCGGAAACCCAAAGCCTTCCTCCCTGAGGAAGGTGGCACGGCGCAAGCCGTGACGGAAGGAGCAACACGCGGGCAGGTCTGCGCAAGAGTTCGCCTGATGCGGCATGTGTGCAGTCTGCATCGGCTTCTCGGCTCTCCCCTTGGGAGAGCTGGCATTTGCGCCAGCAAATGACTGAGAGGGCAACACACTGGCAAATTCGAATCAGGGCAAATTTGAAAAGCCATGTCTGCTGGTTCCTGCCCTCTCTGTCGCTGCGCGACATCTCTCCCAGAGGGAGAGACAAGTTTGGACTGCGTGGAAACCCAAAGCCTTCCTCCTTGAGGAAGGTGGCACGGCGCAAGCCGTGACGGAAGGAGCAGCACGCTGACAAGTCTGCATGAGGTTTACTCTGATTCGTCAGGTGTGCAGTTCGCACCGGCTTCTCGGCTCTCCCCTTGGGAGAGCTGGCATTTGCGAAGCAAATGACTGAGAGGGCAGCACGCGGGCAAGCCTGCGCAAGAGTTTGCCTGATGCGTGACAGATAATTAGCTGCTCCCTCAGTCTTGCCGCAAGGCGGCAATCCAGCTCCCTCAAAGAAGGAGCCAGCCCTCTCTGTCGCTGCGCGACATCTCTCCCAGAAGGAGAGACAAGTTTGGTTTGTGCGTAAGGCAAAAGCCCGCTCCGCACAACAAAAAAGAACACATCGCATGATGTGTTCTTTGATGGTATCCTGATATAATAGGGGATTGAACTTACTCTGCAGTATACGGCAGCAGAGCGATGTGACGAGCACGCTTGATAGCCTCGGTCAGCTGACGCTGATGCAGGGCACAGGTACCAGTCATACGGCGCGGCAGGATCTTGCCACGCTCAGACATGTATCTCTTCAGCTTTGCTACGTCCTTATAATCAATAGCCTCAACCTTATCTACACAGAAAGAGCAAACCTTTCTGCGGCGACGGCCGCCGCGATTGGGGCGATATTCTCTTTTTTCTTCAGCCATTGTCATAACCTCCTTGTTCGATAATCAAAACGGAACTTCGCCGTCATCATCGGAAATTTCAGCAAAATCCGAATTGCCTGCCGGCATATCAAAGCTCGGTGCAGGAGCGGACTGCTGCGGAGCAGCATACGGATTCGGATTCTGATATCCGCCGTTCTGCGGGTAGCCACCATTGTTGTTCGGATAGCTTCCGCCGCTCTCACGGGAACGCTTGGACTCGCCAAACTGTACCTCGTCTGCGACAACTTCGATTGATGTGCGGTTGTTGCCGTTCTTGTCTTGCCAGCGTCTGGACTGGATGCTGCCCACTACAACAATCATCTGACCCTTGGTGAACCACTGCGAAACGAATTCTGCGGTGCGTCTCCAAGCGACGATGTCAATAAAGTCCGTCTGACGATCTCCGCCATTGTTGCTGTAATTGCGATCAACAGCGATAGAGAACGTGACTACCGGAATATTGCTCTGTGTGTAGCGAAGCTCCGGATCGCGGGTAAGGCGACCCATAAGAATTGCCTTATTCAGCATATTCTGTCACCAATCCTTAGTCTTTGCAAACGATGATGGAACGCATAACGCCATCGGTGATCTTGTAAACACGATCCAGCTCAGCCGGGAAAGACGGCAGAGACTCAAACTCGATCAGGGTGTAGTAGCCCTCACGCAGGTCGTTGATCTCATATGCCATTCTACGCTTGCCCCAGTCATCAACAGATACAACAGTACCGTTGTCAGCGATCAGAGCCTTGAACTTTTCCACGATAGCGGTGATTGCTTCCTCACCAAGATTCGGGTTGACAATGAAAATTGTTTCGTACTTACCATTTACCTTTGCCAATTTAAGCACCTCCTTCTGGCCTTTGGCCCACACCTTTGTGTGAGCAAGGATACTTTACCAGTATAACGCTTTTTGCGGGTTTGTCAAGGGTTGATTCCAAAAAAAACAAAAAATATTTTGAAAATTTATCTTGACGCACAGCTGTATGCTGTGCTAAAATACAATACAGATGCTAATGTGGCTCAGGGGTAGAGCAGCTCACTCGTAATGAGCAGGTCGTCGGTTCAAATCCGACCATTAGCTCCATGTGAAACCGTCTGTTTCGGAAGAAACGGGCGGTTTTTTGTATTTTCAGGGAAACTATATTTTAGAAACTATCAACGTTGTCCCTTATTTGTCCCTTATTGCCCTCAAAAACTTGTCCCTTCCCTGAATAAAACAGAAAGCACACAGCACGGATTTTTCTTTTCCGCTGCTGTGTGCCTTTTTTATGCTTGTTTGACTCGCAACATTCGTTCCAGCGTGTCCGCCGCTGCTGCGTTCGCGCTCTGAATGGCGTGACTATATACTTTTGTCGTTGTGGCTGGGGTGGAATGTCCCAGACGGTCCGCAACTGTGGTAAGAGGAACACCGCCCGCGATCTGCAAGGTGGCGTTTGTGTGCCGCAAGCTGTGAATATGAATCGGCGGCAGGTCAGACCGCGCAATGAATGCATGAAACCATTTGGTTACGCTGTCGGGATTGATGGGCGTGCCGTCAAGCTGGGTAAACAGTCGCGGGTGCTCTGTCCATGCCGGATTCCATGCACTGCCCAGCTTCAAGCGTTGTTCTGCCTGATGCGCTTTGTATACTCGGAGCATAGATAAAACAGAACCGGACACCGCAACAGCCCTTTGAGAACTGTTATTTTTGGTCAAATCTTCAATGATACCCTGCTTGGGAATATATTGTGAGGTGCGCTGAATGTGAATCAAGGCGTGTTCAAAATCAATATCAGACCATTCCAGCCCGCACAATTCTGCACGGCGCATTCCTGTGAAAATGAGCAGCGAGACCATGACGCGGTGCGCTTCTGTTTCTTTCTCCATAAGCTGCAGCAAGTGGGCGGTCTGTATTTCGTCCAGATAAACCGCTTCTTTCGGCTCTGGTTTGGGCAGTTCGGCGCGTTCAGCCGGATTGCTTACGATGACCTGCCATTTGACCGCCTTTGTAAGAATCGAAGAAATCACGCTGTGATACTTCCGAATGGTGGATGCTCCAAGGGTTTTGCTACTTTGCGGACAGGTGAATAGCTGTTTGACTGGTATTTGCAAGGCTTTACTGAGTTGCGCTGCACTTTCTTGGGCAATCGCCCGCCCGTTATAGGCTTCTCTCAGCGTGCCGATACTAAGACCTGTTTGTTCAGCAAGTTGTTTTTGTGTGAATCCGGCATCTTTGGCGGCTTGCTTGATGTCAGCACACGGAACCGCTTTGCCGTCTGCCCGAACGCCCGCCGCTGCCAATTGCTTATAAAAGGCGGTCAAATGTGTAGGCTTGAGTTTGTCCATGCGGATATGACCGATGGCGGCGTTAATACGCGGCATAAGCTGTTTATATCCGTGCAAGGTGCGCGGTCTGAGGTTTGTATTGCCATAGTCGAGAAAGAAACGCTGTGCAAATTCTTCAAACTTGATAGAAGATGACAACACAAGCCCGCTGTGCATTTGCTGTTCAAACAGAACCGCCGCTTTCATGGCTTCTTTCCGCGCCTTGGCGGGAGACATACCGGCGGGCGGGTTCCATGTTTTGGTGCGAACGATTTGCTTCCCGTCCGCTGTATAGCCCTCATAAGCCTTTAATAGATAGGAGTTTCCGCGCTTTCTGACTGTTGGCAAGACTATTCACCGTCCCTTTTAAATCATGATGCTACTAATAATAATATCACAATTTGAAAAAAATATCAATATTTATAGCTAGGATTACATCACACTATTTCAATTGATGTTAATAAATTGTTAAAAATTTAAAAAACACACAGATTTCGACAATAACACATAAAAATGCACGAAAACAAGAATTTGACGTCGCATAAATGTATGCTATAATTATTACAAATATTAGCAAAGGAGGGTTTTGAATGAAAATTCGGAATCTAGACATTAGAGCTGCAGCAAAGGAATCCGGTGTGCGATTGTGGGAGATTGCAGATGAATTGGGGATTCTGGATGTGAGCTTTTCCCGAAAGCTGCGAAAAGAGCTTCCCGCGGAGGAGAAGGCTCGCATTTATGCTATTATTTCCCAGCTTTCCGATGCAGAAGGCGGTGAACGCGAATGAATGTTCCGAAACTTCGAACCATCAATGGCGCACACCTTGCGCTCAAAGAGCTTGATCCATCGACGGCTATTTCTGCGTCTGCGATTCGCAGGCTGGTTAAATCCGGACAGCTTCCGGCGATTCGGAGCGGAAACCGAACCTATATCAATCTGGATATCCTCACCGATCTGCTGGAGCATCCGGAGAATTATCCGGCACCGGAACAGAAGCCGGAACTGACGCAGGGCATCCGGCGGGTGGTTGTATAGGGGGTGACAGCATGGCATCAAGACGAATGTTTGCAAGGTCGGTCACGGACAGTGACGCCTTTTTGGATATACCATTAGCAACACAAGCTTTGTATTTGCATTTGTGTATGAATGCAGATGATGACGGACTTGTGAATAATCCGAAGCGAATTGCGCGCGCAATAGGCAGCAATACCGATGAAGTGGAACTATTGGCTGAAAAGGGTTTTGTGATTTCGTTCAAATCCGGTGTGATTTGTATTACACACTGGAAAGTGCATAATTACATCCCAAAAGACCGGTACAATCCATCTGTTCTGCCGGAAAAAACAAACTATTGCTCGATGAAAAGAGCCGCGTATACAGTTTGGATACGGATTGTATACAAACTGTATACTCAGGTAAGACTAGTCTAGGAGAGAAAAGAGTAGTCCAAACCAGTCAAGAACAGGGCAGAGCAGGGCAGGAAAGGGGTATAGGGGAAAACCCGCATAGCAGAAACTTGAACCGCATTGAATTCAACTTAGAGGAAAATTTTTCATTTTCTCAGGAGGACAAGAAAAGGGTAATTTCTCAATTGCAGGATCTGGGGTTAATCAATCAGAATGGTTTGGATTTATTGAAACAGCATAAAGGCAATCCCGCCGAACTATGGAAAGCGATTGAAGCACGACAGGAGGATTTAAGGATTGATTCATGATTTTCTCTGTTACGGAAAACAAAACGCGATAAGCAGCGCGCACCTGTGCGATTTATTGGGATTTTCAAAGCGGGATTTAGCCGCAATGATTGAAACAGAGCGGCGCAGTGGCATCCCGATATGTGCCAGCACGGCAGCACCCGCCGGATATTATCTTGCTTCTAGCAGGCAGGAAATGCAAGCATACTGTGAATCGTTGGCGCGGCGAATTAAAGAAATCGAGCGTACTCGGCTGGCTTGCGTTCGTTCGATTGATACACTGCCGGATATTTGAAATTTTTACATAAAATCATTGATTGTATTAGGCTGTCTGTGCTTTCTTTGCTCGCTCTTTGGCAGCGTGTGCGGATGATTTGGAGATTCCAAACCGTGCGCCGATCTGCGACAAGCTCATGCCGGATTCAAACAGCCGTAAGATTTCGCTGTCTTGGTTTTCTGGTTCGCTGGCGGGAGCTGCGGAAAAAGCCGGCCTTTCCGGTTCGATTTCTGGTTCCGATGCGACATGAGCATTTCTGAGCCGGTCTATTTCTTCCCGTAACCGCTTTATCACCTCATCTGATGCCGTCAGGGCGTGCCGGTATTCGCTTCCCTGCTCTCGCAGCCGCTGATTCTCTGTATACAGGTTTTCAACCTCTTTCCGAAAGTCGTTCAAATCGTCCTGCATGTCTTGGGCTTTGTCTTGCAGCCTGTCGAACCGTTCTTGGACTTCTTCAAGTTGGGATACTTGCTCTGACAGCTCCTCTATGCCTTTGCAGCCGTGCAGATACCCAAGGCAATACACCGGCATGTAACTGGACGCTATCAGGCCCTCAGGCACTTCAACACCCGCCGTCTGTCGGAGCAATGACCGTGTTTCCCTGCATCCGTACTGTGTCCATGCGTCCCGTGCTTCAAACTCTCCGTGATAATACAGGTGTTCAAGTATCCGGTCTACTTCCGGTGACTGCTTGACGAGTTCAGCCGCCCGCCAGTCAGCCCAGCAGACACGGCACACAACAGCGATACCGCCAGCCGCCAGCAGCAGATACACACGGGCATACACGGCAAGCATAGAGAGCTGCACGGCGCACAGGATAAGAATAATCATGCAGGCGATACACAAGCGCAGGCGGGCGCTCAGGCAGCGCAATAGCTGAAATGGATTGCACAGCAGGAACAGAATCACAATGCCTGCAATCATGTCCGCACAGACAGCGGCAGAGATGGGCACGGCGCCCACACAGCACGCAGCCGCCAGCAGGGCAATACATGGAATGCTATTTTTGAATAGGTTCATACAGGTCTCCCCTTCCCTCTTGAATGGTCTCTCATATACAGGTTTTGCCGTTCAAAACTGTTCAAACGGCTGTTCTGAACGCCAGAACGAACGCTTGTGAACACTCTCCGAACGCTGGGCGAACTCCGAATGAACGCCGGAACGAACGGCTGGAAAATTACATAGTGGAAAAATCTATGAAATGTGGTATACTATCAACAGCTTAATAATGCGAGCAAAAGCGAGCAAAAAGCGAGCAAAAAGCGAGCTGATGCAGGTGAGGGCGAACAAATGCGAACGAAAAAAAAGAGAAATGTTCGCAAAAGTTGCAGAACACCCGCACAGAAGATTCCGGCGGGCGTCTGGTAGTTAGTGCTTCTTTTGTTCTGTATCTGCGATAGTTAACATCAATACAAGTTGGCGATAGCTCACACTATAACTATCGAGTTTAGCTCGCATCATGTTTGCCAGCTCTTTCCATGTGAGTTCTGTAAGTTCTTTCCGTGTGAGTGTTTTCATTCATTTCGCCTTGTCTCCGGCGGGCGGCTCTGGTACAATAAGACCAGATACCGCCCTTGGTGGTTGTATTATCGGCTCTTTTCCTGTTGCTTTGGACGGCGGACAGGAAAAGGGCTTTTGCTATGCCTGCTTATTTGTCGGATTCTTCTGCGTGACCGTCCCACCATGCAGCAATCAAGCTGTCAAGGCGTTCCAAATCATCAAGATCATGACCGAACAAAACGCAAGCGTCGTCGATGGCTTTTTTGAGTCTCTCGCAGATTTCCTGATAGCGTGCGTATTCTTCCGGTGTGTAGCTGGTAATCCACTTGTCCCCAGTTGCATTAACATAAGTTTCCATTGTAAATCCTCCTAGATTGATTTGTATATGCTCGTCCGCTGATTTAGCGGGCGTTCACGGTGTGTTTGTTGCTCAGGGTGTAATTACATACCCTAGACCTTGTTATGCGCTTAGAACCTGAATTCTGCTTTGTTCGCGCGGCTCAATTTGGATTGTAGCCTAAATGGTGTGCCAGTTAGCCAGAGCATCGATTGTGCTTTCTTTCTCAGCCATCGCGTTAAACTCTTTCAGCCAATCCTGTTCCCAAGGCTCCAAGGGTTGATTCTCCGGCTTGATGCTCACGGGCTGTTGCTCCGGTGCGGATTCTCTCAGCTTTTTCAAGCCCGCTGCTATGTAGGATTCCGGCTCTCTCGGGTGCTTGTTCCTTGCGCTGTGTATCATGGAAGCAATACGCTGCTCCGGTACGCCCGCCTGCAAGGTCTGTTCCATGCTGGTTAACAGGCGTTTGCTGATTGTCTCCACACCAAAGGCTGTACAGAAAATAGAAGCTATTCCATTCGCAGCAGACAGAACAGGGCTTTGCTCTGTCTCTCTGTCTGTATCAGCTATATTATCTTCTATCTTATCTGTTATATTATTGGGTAAAGTTTTTTGACTACCCCAGTCAACTTTTTTGACTACCCCCGTTAAAGTTTTTTGACTACCATGGTCAACTTTCTTGACTACTGGTGGTAAAGTTTTTTGACTACCCCCAGTCAAATTTTTTGACCGGTATGAACAAAATTTAACTCCATGGATAATTTGCTCTCGTTTTTCAATCAAATCATTCTTTACAAGTGATTTCAAGACATTTATGATTGCTTGCTTGGATAGGTTTGTCCAGTCTGTTAAATAATTCAAAGACCCGCTGAACCATTCTCCGTCAGCTTGTGAAAAGCCGTAAATGATAGCGTATACAGCGAGTTCGTTTCCCTTCAAACCTAGGTCGGATACCATCCAGCCCTGTACGACATAGAAGTTTTGCGGATTCACGCGACTTTCTGCCATTTATGTTCACCTCTTTTCTGTTGGTGTGGTTATAGTATAAATGTTTATGTTTAAAATGTCAATATCGTTGTTTAAACAAGTTCGTTTGCTTTCAAATTTATTTATTGATATATTAAATGTATTAGTTTATAATAAGCAGACAGAGGTGATATAATGGCAACATCAGAGCAGCTAAAAATTTTATGCGTGAAATTGAATATAAGCGTTTCGGAACTGGCTCGCAGATGTGGGAAAAGTCCACAGGCATTTTCTCAAAAAATGAAGAGAGAGAGCTTTACACCGGCTGATTTGAAAGAGATTGCAAATGCAGTGAATTGCAAGTATGAAACTGCATTTATCCTCCCTGATGGGGAACGAGTGACAGAATGATAGACAAAAGATAGTGCGCCCGCCGGAGAAGAGGGATAGAATATGGAAAACTTAGATAAACTGATTATGGAACTTTGTAAATTACCTAGTGAGATTCCATGGATTGAGTTCAAACATAATAACTATAGACCTGAAATGATAGGGGAAGATATTAGTGCATTAGCCAATAGTGCAGCAATGCATGAGAAGAATTGTGCATATATGTTGTGGGGAATTGATGATGTTACGCATGAGATTATAGGAACAGACTATGATTTACAATCTTTAAAGCAGGGAAAACAAGAGTTAGAGAGTTGGCTACGAGAATTACTGTCAAAAAATGCAGAATTTGAATTTCATTCTGTTGACATAAATGATAAAGATATGAATACTGTAAAAGTCGGCGTGCTCATAATATATAGAGCAACCAATCAGACGGTTACGTTTAAAAAGGTTGACTATATTCGGGTTGGGAGTTATACGAAAAAAGTGAGTGATTATCCAACTATGCAGGCACAGCTCTGGGATAAATTACGGAATTCTCGTTTTGAAGAACGTTATGCTAAACAGGATTTAGAACTAGAGACTGCACTTTCTCTTTTAAATTATGTGTCGTATTTTGATATTGCTAAGATTCCGATGCCTTCTGATGCTCCAGGCATTGCGTACTATTTGTTAGAAGAGGAAATCATTATAAAACAAGATAATGGATTATATGCGATCACAAATATGGGAGCCATTTTGTTTGCAAAACGCTTAGCCGAATTTTCAAGATTATCACGGAAAGCAATTCGTGTTGTTCAATACCAAGGTACGAGCCGCTTGCAAATGTTAAGAGAAAATATAGGTGTTAAAGGGTATATTGCTGGTTTTGCGGGGCTTATAGAATATATTGAGGCTTTAATTCCAACACAAGAAATCATCACTGATACACTCCGCGAAAAGAAATCTGCATTTCCAATGCTTGCAATTCGTGAAGCGGTAGCAAATGCATTGATTCATCAAGATTTTTCAATAACTGGCACAGGTCCGGTTATTGAAATTTTTGAGAATCGGATTGAAGTAACAAATCCGGGTGTCCCATTGGTTGCGATCGAACGTATTGTTGATAATCCACCAAAATCGCGGAATGAAAAGCTCGCTTCATTAATGCGACGGATGAGATTGTGTGAAGAATTGGGCACGGGATGGGATAAGATTGTCATTTCATGTGAAATGTGTCAACTCCCTGCGCCCCGAATCGATGTTTATGAAGAAAATACAAAAGTTACATTGTTTTCTAGTATTCCTTTTTCAAATCTGACAATGGAAGAGAAAATATGGTCGTGTTATCTTCATGCGTGTATTAAGCAGGTGCAGGGAGAACAGCTTACAAATGCTTCATTGCGTGAACGTTTTGGACTTCAAGATTCATCTTCGGGCACAGCTTCGCGTTTGATTAAAGAAACTGTTGAACGCAATTTCATTAAACCACTCGATCCTAATACAGCACCAAGATATATGAAATATATTCCGTTTTGGGCTTGATAACTTGCTGGTAACTTGCAAGTGGAGTTTGAAGAAACGGAAACACATGCGAAAAAACTGAAAAAACTTCATATATAGTGAACTTTGAAGCAAGTTTGGTGTTAGATTTAATTTGCTGGTAACTTGCTGAGGTGTTCATTAGAGGTTTGTAAGTACAGAGAATGTTGTGATGGATTTAGTTAAAAGAATATCTTGTGATATAATTTTGTTGTAAGGGAAACTGTTTGATAAAAACACTTTGAGGTGGTAAATTTCGTAGCAACCACGCACCCATTGGGTCAAAAGAGACGCAGGAGCGTGCTACGCCTGCCAGAGTGCCAGCTTTACAAGAAGGGAGTAACGCTTTGTTGCTCCCTTTTTTGATGCCCAAACGGGCGGGAGTTGCAGAAAATACAGCTGCAGCACACCGGATCAGCTGCAAAATGCCGGAATGTTTGCAGGAGCGAGGAAAGAGAAATGCGTGAAGGGGTGTCGTGAAACGCGACACCGCCCTATACAGAAGATGGGAACGCACAGAAGGGGTGAACGAAACGTTCACCCTCTTTAGAGCGAAACGCGACACAGGGGCGAAAGCACCGCCCCGATTCAGGGTAGTGCTTCCGGCAGAGCGCGAACTACGAACGAACAACGAAAAAAGCAGCTCAAGTGTGACCAATAACGCGCCCGCCTGCATCGTCTCTTTGCTGGCGGGAAATGAAAAAAGCCCGCTGGCAGATGCAGCAGGCGAAAGACGAACTCAACAGTAAAACGGCGTTGAATTTCGAATGCGCGGGTTGTCCCTTATTTGTCCCTTAAAGATATGCAAAGATAAGGGACAATATAAAACGACATGGAAGATATTACACGTTAAGATAAAAGATATGAGAAGAAATGAAAAGATATTGCAACAAAAAGAAGATATAAAACGATTAGATAACGACTCGTAATGAGCAGGTCGTCGGTTCAAATCCGACCATTAGCTCCATGTGAAACCGTCTGTTTCGGAAGAAACGGGCGGTTTTTTGTATTTTCAAAACAGCAAACAAATAGAGCACGCACTCCCCTGAACATTATCTGCGGGACTGCGTGCTCCAAAAAGCCTGTATATTATGAAGCTGTGACTTGTGTGTTTTCGCTTCGCTGCATCATCCACTGGAAAATCAGGCAGAAGCCCAAGGCGAACAGCACGCCGAACACGTTCTGAAAGACGCGCAGACCCATAGCGGCGGGCACACCATATAACTGGGATGCAATCGCAAGGGCGCCAAAAGTGTTAAAGACTGCCTGCCAGCCGTATTTTGCGGAAAAACCGACGCCGATGCCGCCAATGACACCGATGTATGCGTAAATCGCAGACGGCAAATAGGTGTACAGAACAAAAAAGCACAGCACACCGGCAATGTTGCCAAAAATGCGTCCGCGCACACGGGCGTGCATGTCATCCATCACCGGCAGAATGGCGGACATAGCGGCAATGCCTGCCCACATGGCGCGCGGCAGACCAAACAGCTCGGAAAGAAACAGTACCAGCGGCACACACAGAATTTGACACAGCTGCCATTTGGAACGCATATGTGTCAGCGTGAATGCCGGTAAAATGTCCTGTGCGCGCAGATCATAGGTCTGATGCCGATGATTTTTATAAAAGACAGCACAAACCAGCACAGCACCGACTGCCATACCGGCAAGACGAGAGAGATATTCTGTGCCGGAAACATCATAGCCATACAGCAGCAAATAACTCAGCACCAAGGTGGACTGATTGAACATGCGCGGCTCATGACAGCCAAACAAAATCAAAACCGAAATAGCTGCGGCATGAATGAGCAGACCGACAAATGGATTGGCAAGATTGGCAAGATGTGGAGCAACCGTCATGATGCCGAAAAACAAAGCAAGCAGTCCGGTAGATTGCTTGGCATCTATGCGAAGATCTGCATTTTTAAAGACCAGCAGATGCAGCAGCACAACGACACCGACAATGCTGTTTCCTGCGCCGAAAATCAAACTGTACAGCGTCACAAATACAAAGCAAAAGCCGACTGTGATGGCGATTTTGAGCAGATAAATCAAAATATGCCGCCATTTTTCCTGTGTGGTTTCGCTCTCACGGATTACCTTCTTGGAACCCGCCTGATTGAGTTGTAATTCCTGATAAAATGTCATACAAAAAAGCTCCCTTCAAAAAAGTCGCAATGAACAGTATACGACGATGCCGCGGCGCTTGCAAGGAAAAAGTTGGAAAAACGGGAAAAGTTCAAAGTTTTTTCATATTTTTCTGTTTTTTCACAGCTTGACGGAGAAAAAACGGCCGCGCCGCATAGCTGGGTGTACGTAAGACAGTATTGCGCCGAGATTGACGAAGCGGCACGAAACCGCATGGAGCTGATCGTGCGGTCACTGGCAGAGCAAAAC
>JABLTO010206763.1_pt1 | contig 20035 bp, 20 predicted proteins | sample 7160091 | NCBI WGS metagenome assembly JABLTO01 (sample SAMN14651225, study PRJNA627086) | human gut metagenome | isolation source: feces | host: Homo sapiens
CTTTCATCTTAACTTTCCTTCTTTATTCTGAGTCACTCAGGTTATCTTGACAGTCCGCCATGGTCTTTCCACAATCTTGCCAGAATCTTTCCAGCAGCTTTCCAACGGCTTGTGCCGGCACAGACTCTGATCCGTTGCCCGCGTATATAAAAACTCCTCAGAGCAATCTCGTTCTGGGGAGTAAATAAATCTCGTTCTGAATAGTAAAGCAGATTAACGCTTGCTGAACTGGGAACGCTTGATTTTACTGGATTCTTGGAATGTGGTGTTGCAAACACGTTACAAACGCAATGCTTCTCATTACTCCTCACCACATCTCAGAACTACATGTGTTCAATATAAAATTCATCCTGACAACTCCGCCCCTCATTTTTTAATAGTAATTTATGCTCATCATATGAACGCATTCCATTCACCCGAAGTATTTCTCCTATATTCTGTCTGCTACTTGGAATGATTCTACTCTGTACCCAACGCATACTCCAATCTGAATTCATGGTTCGGATACCTTTTTTCAAAAATAACGATATCATAAACGGAGCTTCCTTGGGAGTAACATTTTCCGGAATCTCAATTGTGTATTTCTTTTCTTTCTCATCATAATTTAATATTCCGACAATTTTATTTCTATTATTTCTCCTGATTGCGTACCTGTTCAAAAAAGCACCACCTTTTCCAAATCATTTCCCAGATTTTATTCCTATATTTGTAATATAATCTTTTCCCATTCACTTCTTCATACGCTTTCAGAAAGCACCCCGGAGTTCCCGGTGACATTTTTCTTGCCGCCCAGTCCAGATGTTTCATATCCTGTAATTCACAAATAATATCCTGCACTATGTCACCTCATCTCAAAGATTTTATTGTTCATCTGGCTCAAATTGATCTGGATAACTGTCACTGCCCTCATATCCGCACACACCCATTCTTGGAGAATTACTAACTGGCAATAAAAATTCCAGTTCATAATCTTCTCCCTCTTCATCGTTTTCAGCCTCTAAACACTCATCACACCAAAAAGGCTCTCCTTCATAATATCCTTCTGGATTAACCCATTTCGCCTCATTTTGTTCGCAGTGACTGCAAAGGATTTTAGGAGGATTATTTCTTGATAAAATTACAATTTCATTATTCTTTTTTTCTCCATCGCGACAGCTATGTATACTTAATACCAATTCTGTGGTTGAACCAAAATCATATTCATATAAAAAGTTATCGCCGACATCCACAACGTCTTTTAATCGATAATTCATATTTCTGGAAGGAATTCCCCAAAAAGCATCCGTATCTGGATTGCTTTCATATTGTTCTTCATGAATCGTGAATGCACTCAGATGTCCACAGCATTCTACCCATATGTCACGGATAAACACATCCAGTTCCTTTAGCGTAGTATTCTCGCTTGCTTCCACAATTAACCAATAATCTTTTTGATATTTGCCAGTAATAACAACCTGAAAATATCGACATCTTCTTTTTCCTTTTTCCTCAGCAAGCTTTGCACTTCTCTTTTTGCACGTCTGCAAATGTCGTAACATACCGCCTTTTGTATACTCTTTTCCACAATACTTACATAATCCTTTTGTTTGAAGTGCCATTCTTCTCCCTCCAATCCATCTGGTTTTCGCATACAATAGTATCGAACGTTTTCCTATAACAAAGTATACCATTATCTTATTAAAAAATACATAGAAAAACTCCCCAAGACCGAAATCCTGAGGAGTTGTAAAAATGCTATTTGAAATTGTCTGTCCTGCAACAGAGAGCTTATCTCTTGCGTAACTGAAATTATCTCTTGCTGAACTGTGGAGCACGACGAGCTGCTTTGAGACCGTATTTCTTACGTTCTTTCATACGTGGGTCACGAGTCAGGTAACCTGCAGATTTAAGAACCGGTCTGTAATCAGCATCAGCCTCAAGGAGTGCTCTTGCGATTCCATGACGGATAGCTCCTGCCTGTCCTGTATATCCACCACCACATACATTAACGATGACATCAAACTTGTCAACTGTCTCTGTAGCCACGAGCGGCTGGCGAACAACAACTTTCAGAGTCTCAAGTCCGAGATACTCATCAATGTCTCTCTTATTAATAGTAATTTTTCCTGTTCCAGGTACAAGATATACTCTTGCGATTGATTTTTTTCTTCTTCCTGTTCCGTAATATTTTGCGTTAGCCACTGTTATTTCCTCCTTTCAACCTCTACCTAAAATGTAAGAATTTCCGGCTTCTGAGCCTGATTTGCATGCTCTGGGCCAGCGTAAACATGAAGCTTCTTGATCATGTCTCTTCCCATAGGTCCTTTCGGAAGCATTCCCTTAACAGCAAGCTCGATTACCTTCTCCGGCTTCTTTGCAAGAAGCTCAGCAAGTGTAGTCTCTCTCATTCCTCCAACATAATCGGAGTGATTATAATAAACTTTCTGCTGTAATTTCTTTCCTGTTACTTTTACTTTCTCAGCGTTCACAACGATTACATAATCACCTGTATCGATGTGCGGTGTATATTCCGGTTTGTTCTTTCCTCTGAGCACTTTAGCGATCTCAGATGCAAGGCGTCCTAATGTAGCACCTTCAGCGTCAACCACATACCATTTTCTTTCAATCTTATCCGGGTTAGCCATATAAGTTTTCATGGGTGTTCCTCCTGTAAATAATCATCAATGTTCTTGCTTATTTATTTGAAATCAATATACTCCGGGGCTTTGGTGTATATCGTTTCTCCTTATGTCATGCTGTACTATTATAGACCTTTCCTCTCTGAATGTCAACATTTTTCTTCGTTCTTCTTCTCATTTTTCTGCTGATTTTTTTCTCCGTCATATCTCATTTTTATTCTCTTTTTATTCTCTTTTTATTTTCATTTTTATTCTACGTTGTTCAAATTTCCTCCAAATGCTATAATAAAAGACAGTAGCCTCACTGCATATTTCCAACGCAGTGAACTAAAGCAGAAAGAAGGTACATCTATGTGGGCTTATAATGAAACTTTTTATCAGATTTATCCGATCGGGTTTTGTGGGGCTCCCGTTCACAATGACGGAGTTCCCGCACACCGCATTTTAAAGATCGGGGACTGGGCGGAATATCTCGGAAATCTCGGCATCGGATCGATCATTCTCAATCCGATCTTTGAATCCGACAATCATGGATATGATACAAGAGATTTCCGCAAAATTGACTGCCGCCTCGGCACAAATGAAGATTTCAGTGAAGTATGTAAGAAACTTCATTCACAGAATGTCAAAGTAATCCTTGACGGTGTCTTCAACCATGTCGGACGCGGCTTCTGGGCATTCCGGGATGTCCAGGAAAAGAAATGGGACTCTCCTTATAAAGACTGGTTTCATATCAGTTTCGACGGAAACAGTTGTTATAATGATGGTTTCTGGTATGAAGGCTGGGAAGGTCATTTTGAACTGGTCAAGCTGAATCTTCAGAATCCGGCTGTTGTAGATTATCTGCTGGACTGTGTAAAGCTTTGGATCGAAGACTTCGGCATCGACGGACTCCGTCTGGATGTTGCCTATTGTCTGGATCATAATTTTATGAAACGCCTCCGCAGCTTCTGTGAATCGATCAAACCAGGGTTTGCACTGATCGGAGAAGTCCTCTTTGGTGACTACAATCTGATCGTCAATGATGAGATGCTTCACAGTTGCACGAATTATGAATGCTATAAGGGAATTTATTCCAGTTTCAACAGCATGAATCTGTTCGAGATCGCACATTCCCTGAACCGTCAGTTCGGACCGGAACAGTGGTGTATTTACCGCGGAAAGCATCTTATGACATTTGTGGATAATCATGATGTCACAAGAATCGCAAGCATTCTGACGAACAAGAACCACTTACCGTTATGTTACGGAATCCTCTTTGGAATGCCGGGAATCCCCTGTATTTATTATGGAAGTGAATGGGGTGAAGAAGGAGTGAAAGCTCCCGATAATGACTATGCTCTCCGCCCGTGCTTTGATGCCCCAAAGCCAAATGAACTGACCGACTTTATCTCCCGGCTGATCGAAGTAAGATGTGCCAGTGATGCTCTCTGCAACGGTTCTTACCGAAATGTTGTCATTACGAATCATCAGCTTATCTTTGAACGCCGCACAGAAACAGAACGCATCCTTGTTGCCATCAACGCTTCTGATTCTGACTTCACCGCAGGAAATGGAGAACTTCAGGGATCTTATATTGACCTGCTGAAGACCGGCGATTCATCAGAAGCCGCTCCACAGACCCTGAACGGACAGCTTTCCATGCCGGCTTACAGTGTCCAGTATCTGAAAATGCTGTGATCGGCTTATCGCTCAGTCGCAAAAGACATCCGGTGTCGGACCTTTTTAAGGCTCTGTCCCGGATGTCTCTTTTTTATCTTTTATAACTCTTTTCTTATTCTTTTTGAGCTGCTCTTTCTTTCCTGCAATTCAGCAGCTATACTTCACCATTTTTAAATCGGAGGATCATCTCATTGGTGATGCTGTCCCGCTCTGGCTCAACCGGGATCTCATCTCTTTGAAACCATTCTGCCATGGCAAGCTCTTCCCGATCCAGCGTAATGGCAGCTTCTCCATCTAAATCACAGTAAAATCCCATCAGGAGCGTATCAGTAAAAGACCAGGGCTGACTCTTATAATAACGGATATTCTTTACCTTAAGCCCTACTTCTTCCATGACTTCTCTCTGCACCGTCTCTTCCAGAGTCTCACCAATCTCCGTAAATCCCGCCAGCAATGCATACTTTTTATACGTTCTTCCGGCATACTTTGACATCAGGATCTTATCACCATCCGTCACTCCGATGATCACTGCCGGACAGATCTTCGGGAACTCCATATTATGGCAGGATTCACAATACAGCATTCTTTCCTTACTGCCTTTTTTCATTCTCCTGCCACATTTTCCACAGAACCTCCGGCTCTGATACCAGTTATGAAGCTGATATCCCGTAATCCCGGCAAATGCAAGGTACTGTGGCTCTGCATACCGGAAAATCTCCGTATTTTCCATTGTAAAATGCGACTGCCGCTCCCGGTTGATCTCCTCTACAAGATAATACCGTTCTCCGTCAATACTGAACAGATACACTGCATCTTCATAGATATCTTCATTCAGTCGCTCGATGTCCCGAAACTTAGGGAACTCGATCCGATCCGGGTATTTTCTCACAAGAGCCGCATGGTCTTCATAATACAGTGCATAAGACTCCCGGTCAGGCAGACTCGGATGATACTGGTTATCAAATGTATGCTCTCCTATATCCTGGATCATGCCTCTTCTTCTGCTGCCTCCTGTGAACGGGCTGCCTCTCCTTTCACTGCCTCCTCTTCAAATAAAGATGCATCTTCTTCCGCAAATTCTTCATAATCTGCAAAAACATCTTCCTCATCCACTGTTACCGCCGGCATCTTTTCTCCACAATACGGGCAGAAAACCATCTCTTTTGCTACCATCTTTCCACAATTCGGGCATTTTCCTGCTCCTTTGATAGCTGAGATCTTCTCCTCAAAGTCTGCAATGCTTTCTTCTCTTGAGCTGATCGCCTCGCACAATCCTTCTGCCTTCTCATCCAGAACTGCTCCACTCTTATACTGCTCATAGACTCCCCGTCCAAGTTCCAGCAGATCGACCGTATTCTCATGTGTAAGGCTTCTCACCTGCGATTTCAGTTTCTGCGTCTCGATTACCTCTCCGGCTTTATTTCCTACTGTCGTCGCTGTCTCCCCGATATATTTTCCTAATTCTTCAAAAAAATCTTTCATCTTTTTTCTTCTCCTTTCCGTAACCATTCCGCCAATCTTCTCCTCTGACTGCTATTCTCATCACACCCATGGGCATTTCCTCTGACCCTCTTTCTCATCACAGCCATGGATCATTGTCTCCGACTCCTGCTTTCCTGCGGTCATAAATTAAATTCATTATACCTCATTCTTTTCCTTTGTGAAGACTGACGGGCAAAAATTTATAGATCTTTTAGGGTTATAAAGAAATTCTTAAGTTCATATATTGACAGAAAAAGAGTCAGGAAATGTGCCATGCCAGATTTAGAAACCTGCCGCCGGAACATCCTTTCTGAAGATTACCGTGATTTTATCGAGAACCGGACTCGCACACCTCTTTTTAATGAACTTCTCCTTCAAAATCCCTGTGAACAGGATGCCGGTGGTGGATACACCTGCTATTATTTTCCAAAAGAATCCGTAGAACCAATCACGCTCTCCCGTTTTTCCTATAATTCTATCCCCCAGTGCTTTTCGCCCCTGAGTATGGAAACTCTGAACCAGGCAGGAATCCTTCCGGTTCAGAATTATCCTACGCTCCAGCTAAAAGGACAGGGGGTATTGATCGGATTTTTGGACAGCGGTATTGATTATACAAGCCGCCTGTTCCGCAATCTTGACGGCTCGACAAGAATTGCCGCCATCTGGGATCAGACGATCCAGAGCGGAACACCCCCACAGGGATTTGCTTACGGAACGGAATATGCCCGGGAAACTATCAATGCCGCCCTTTCTTCTGAAGATCCTGCATCTCTTGTTCCTTCCGTTGATGACACCGGACACGGGACTTTTGTTGCCAGCCTCGCCGCAGGCGGTGCAGATATTTCTGAACAGTTTCTCGGAGCTGCCCCTGAATGTACTATTGCAATGGTAAAATTAAAAACTGCCAAGCAATATCTGAAAGAATACTATTGCATCGCCTCTGATGCTGTCTGCTATCAGGAAACGGATCTTCTGCTGGGGCTGAAATATCTAAATGACCTTGCATCCACCCTTGATCTTCCACTCGTCATGTGCATTACCGTCGGGACAAATATGGGCGGGCATGTAGGGACACTCCCACTTCCCAGCCAGCTCGGAGCTTACAGTCTTGTAGCCAACCGGATCGCAGTCATCGGAACAGGAAATGAAGCTGACAAACGCCATCATTATTACAATACCATTCAGGATCTCAACGACACCAAAACCGTTGAGATCCGGGTCGGGGAAAATGTCTCCGGCTTTATGCTGGAACTCTGGGATATGATCCCCAACATTTTATCCATTTCCATCATTTCTCCCTCCGGGGAGAATACTTCCCGGATTCCCTTCCGAACTGGATCAAATGTTGAACTGGATTTTCTCTTTGAAAAGACAAAAGTTTATGTCGATTACTGCCTGATGGGAGCAAAAACCAACTCTGAACTTGTCTTTTTCCGGTTCAACACTCCTGCTTCGGGAATATGGAAGATCGTCGTCGAGCCGGTCCGCCTTATTGACGGACAGTTTCATATGTGGCTCCCCGTCACAGAATTTCTTGATGGAGAAGTATATTTTCTCGAATCAGATCCCTATTACACCCTGACCAATCCGGCTAACGCACCAAGTCCCATCATCGTTTCCTATTATGACGGAAAAAATGGCGGACTCGCCCAGGCATCCGGCCGTGGATACACCCGCACTCAGTTTCAGAATCCTTCCATCACAGCTCCCGGTATCAATGTAAAAGGGGCATTACCGGGCGGACGCTTTACCGTTCGTTCCGGTTCCTGCATTTCCACAGCCATCACTGCCGGAGCTGTTGCACTTATGCTGGAATGGGAACTGGAACAGAAAAATATTACCGGTATTGATGTCTTTCAGATCAAAAGTCTGCTGATCCTCGGAGCAATCCGCCCGGATTTTCTCGAATACCCAAATCGTGAATGGGGATATGGCCAGTTAAACCTCTATAATACATTTGAAGCCATGAGACAGCTCTGACGCTGTCCCATGGCTTCTCTTTTTATGGACTATCACTCATCTCATATCTCGGATTACCGATTATCCTCACGGTTCTCATAATAACTCTTAACCCGTTCTGATTCCGGTACGATCTGCTCTGCTGCCGGAGCTGTTCCCGGTGCAAATACAACTTTCAGCATAACCGGTGTAATAATCGTTGTAATTACAACCACAACGATGATTGGTCCAAGCAGGGCAGAACTCATCAGCCCCAGTGCCGCACCCTTGCTGGCAACGATCAGTGCAACCTCACCTCTTGAGATCATACCAACTCCGATCCTCTTTACCTGATAATTTTTATAACCACACACCTTTGCTCCAAGTCCGCATCCAATGATCTTTGTAATTACTGCAACGATTGTCAGAACTACTGCAAAGGCAATGATCATCATAGACATTTTCGGCAGTTCTACCTTCAGTCCGATGCTTGCAAAGAACACCGGTGAAAGAAGCAGGTAAGACATTGTATCAAATTTAGACTCCAGATAAGTAGAACGCTGTACATTGGAAATAATAAGTCCTGCGATATACGCTCCCGTAATATCTGCAACTCCGAATACTTCCTCTGCCACAAACGCCATGATCAGACAGAATACAAATGCAATGATCGTATGGCGGTGAAGTTCTTTTTCCGCTTCATCAACCCATTTCTTATATATCTTGTAGAAGATCAGACCGATGATACCTGAAAATGCGAAGAATCCAACGATTTTCAGCAGAACGATTCCAAGACTTACAGAATCATCAGCCATACTCGTAACGATCGTCAGTGCAATGATTCCAAGGACATCATCAATGATCGCTGCACCGAGGATTGCATTTCCTGAACGGGTCTTCAGCTTTCCAAGTTCTTTCAGTGTCTCTACTGTAATACTTACCGATGTCGCCGTCAGAATGACTCCGATAAAGATATTCTGTAAAAAGACCGGGGAAGTCACATCGGACTCGATCGCACCCGGTTTATTGAAGAACCACGCAACCGCATAACCTCCTGCCAGCGGTACAAGTACTCCAAATAATGCAATGATAAAAGAAGCTTTTCCACTTGCCTTAAGCTCTTTGATATCTGTCTCCATACCTGCCGAGAACATCAGTACGATTACACCAATCTCGGCTACTTCATGGATAAATGAAGTTTCTGTTAATAATCCAAATCCTGCAGGTCCTAAAATAAGTCCTGCAAGCAATGCTCCTACAACCTGCGGCATCTGGACTCTCTTTGTCAGAAGACCCAGTACCTTTGTTGATAATAAAATTATTGCCAAATCCAGTAAGTATCTATAAGCATCCATTTTTTCCACTCTCTTCCGTTTTCTCTATTCGCTGTCATCTGATCCCATGGTTCTGCCATACTCATGGAATCCTCTTTTCTTGCAGTGTACCGGTCTTTATCAACCATTTAATGCCGGTACTTCCTGCCCCCGCAGACGGATGACCGGTCCGCCTGTTCCTTCAATATAAGCTCTGGTGATCGTCACCTCTCCGATATTATCATCTTTCGGAATCTCATACATGATATCCAGCATAAATTCCTCTATAATTGCACGAAGTGCTCTTGCTCCGGTATCTTTCTCCATCGCTTTTTCCGCAATCGCTTCCAATGCACTGTCATCAAAATCCAGTTTCACTTCATCCAGTGCCAGAAGCTTCTGGTACTGCTTCAGGATCGCATTCTTCGGCTCTCTTAAGATCTTCACCAGCATCTCTTTATCCAGTCCTTTCAGGGTAAAGATGATCGGAAGCCTTCCGAGAAACTCCGGGATCATGCCGAACTTACGCAGATCTTCTACCGTAACCTTTGACAGAAGATTCTCGTCATGTTCATATGTATCCTTCAGCTCTGAATTAAATCCCATGGACGTCTTCTTCTGAAGACGTTCTTTGATGATCTCTTCAATATCCGGGAATGCTCCTCCGCAGATGAACAGAATATTCTTCGTGTTCACTGTGGTCAGCGGAACCATTGCATTTTTGCTGTTCGCTCCCACAGGTACTTCTACCTCACTGCCTTCTAAGAGCTTCAGCATTCCCTGCTGTACGGATTCTCCGCTCACATCCCGCTGGCTGGAAGTCTTTTTCTTGGCGATCTTGTCAATCTCATCAATAAAAATAATTCCCTGTTCTGCACGTTCTACATCATTATCTGCTGCCGCAAGCAGCTTTGATACAACGCTCTCGATATCATCTCCGATATAACCGGCCTCTGTCAGGGAAGTCGCATCCGTGATCGCCAGCGGCACATCCAGCAATCTTGCCAGTGTCTTCACCAGATATGTCTTTCCACTTCCGGTCGGTCCGATCATCAGCATATTAGATTTTTCAATCTCAATATCATCCATCGTATTGGTTGCCACCCGCTTATAATGATTATAGACCGCCACTGCCATGGTCTTCTTTGCACGTTCCTGACCTACCACATACTCATCCAGTCTGGCCTTGATCTTATGCGGTGCAGGAATATTTTTAATATCCAGCTCCGGAAATTCCTTTGGTTTCTCTTTTTTCTTCTTGATCTTTTTTGCTTCTGGCTGCATTCCTTCCAAATCAGAAAGATTCAGAAACTGCACTCCCGGCATATTCATCATTTTTCCCAGATCCAGAGGACTGCTGCTCATCGCATCAAAGCTTCTTTGCATACAGTCCGGACACACCGTAATATGGTTCGGAAGATCGATCATCTTCCCGGTCACACTCTCCGGTCTGTGACAGATAAAGCAGATCTTCTCGTAACCGTCATCATCCTTACGCTCCTTTTCAGCGTCTTTGACCACTTCCTTACGGGAATCCTCTGTCCGGTTCTCTTTTTCCTGTGGAATCTCAGAATCTTTTTCTTCGTCCACAATAACGAAATCCTGATCTGACATACGCTTTCCCTTTCTTCTCCTGTTTCATTTGCTTCCTGTGTCACGTCGTATCCTGCCTGAAAAATTCATAAATATCACAGCCAGAGGTCTCCAACCTCCGTTTCATTTTGCAGAATCCTGACGATCCGCAGTTCATTATAGTACAATCACTTCAAATATTCAAATAAATAAACTGTGAACTCTTACACAATTTTAACACCACACTACTGTTCCAGCATCCCGATCAACGTCTCTTCCGAAATGATCGGCACTCCAAGTTCTCTCGCCTTTTTGTTCTTTGAAGAAGTTGAATTTACATCATTATTAATCAGATAACCGGTCTTTGATGTCACACTGCCGGTTACCTTTCCTCCACGCTTCTCTATTTCCGCTTTTACCTCTGCCCGATTGGCAAAATGTTCCACACTTCCTGTGATCACGAAATTGATCCCCGCGAATTTCTGACTGTCCTCTGTCACAACCTCCTTCTGCAGCTCTACCTCGTCCAGCAGTCTGCGGTAGATCTCCCGATGCTTCGGATCAGCAAAATATTCTACATAGGTCTTTGCCATGATCCCTCCAATGCCCTGAATCTCTACCAGTTCTTCTTCGGTTGCCTCTTCCGCACGCTTTGGATCATCTCCGAATGCTTTACAGATGACCTTCGCATTGGCACTTCCGATATTCGGGATTCCAAGACTGTAGATCAGTCGTGCCAGCGTTGTCTTCCTTGCGTTTTCAATATTTCTGAGCAGCTTCTGATAAGATTTCTCTCCAAATCCGTCCATGCTCTTAATTTCTTCCTCATACCGGTCCAGATGGAACAGATCCGTAAAATCTTTCACATACCCATGCAGAATGAATTTTTCCAGTGTCGCCTCTGAAAGTCCTTCGATATTCATCGCATCCCTGCTTACGAACAGGCTGAACGCTTTTACGTGCTTCGCCTGACATTCCGGGTTCGTGCAGAATAACGTCTTTGTCTCATTTTCCATGGAAATCTTTGTCGCACCACCACAAACCGGACAGACTGTCGGAATATCTTTTACACCGCTCCGTGTCAGATTCTCTGCGATCTGCGGAATGATCATGTTGGCCTTATACACCTGGATCGTATCACCGACTCCCAGTTCCAGTTCTTCCATAATACTGATATTATGCACGCTGGCACGGCTGACCGTCGTTCCCTCCAGTTCTACCGGTTCAAAAACCGCAACCGGATTGATCAGTCCCGTTCTTGACGGACTCCACTCAATCTCAAGAAGCGTTGTCTCCCGAATCTCATCTGCCCATTTAAATGCAAAAGAATCTCTCGGAAACTTTGCGGTCGTTCCCAGTGACTGTCCATAGGCAATATCATCATAGACCAGTACCAGTCCGTCAGACGGGATTTCATTTTTCCCGATTGCCTTTGCAAACCATGCTACTTCCTCTTCGATTGTTTCTGCCGTCACAGGATGATGTTCCACCACATCAAACCCCTGCTCCTTCAGCCACTGCATCTGATACATTCTTGAATTATGAAAATCCACCTCTTCCGCACGCACCAGCGTAAATGCGAAAAACTTCACATTTCTTTTTGCGGTGATCTCATTATTCAACTGCCTCACAGAGCCACTGCACAGATTTCGCGGATTTTTATATTTTGCATCGACATCTTCGATCTTTTCATTGATCGCCTCAAAATCTTTATAAGAAATCACTGCCTCTCCACGCAGAACCAGCTCACCCCGGTACGGAATATGCAGCGGTACATTCTGAAAGACCTTTGCATTGTTCGTGATGACCTCTCCCTCGATTCCATTTCCTCTTGTGACCGCTTTGACCAGTTCTCCGCCCTGATACGTGAGAACAATGGTCAGTCCGTCCAGTTTCCAGGAAATCATCGCTTTCTTCGTGCCAAGAAATTCTTTCAGCCGCTCTACTTCCTTTGTCTTATCCAGTGACAGCATCGGCCGCTCATGGCGTTCTTTCGGCAGTCCACTGACCACCTCATAACCGACATTGACCGTCGGACTGTTCGCCATCTTTGTTCCCAGTTCTTTTTCCAGTTCTTCCAGTTCATCATAGAGCCTGTCATATTCATAGTTACTCATGATCTCTGTATTGTCCTGCTCGTATGCCTTTCTCGCCCGGTTCAGAAGTTCTACCAGTTCCCGCATCCGTTGCTGCTTACTTTTTCCCTGCTCCATTTTATTTTTTTCCTGCTCCATCTTTTCTCTCCTGCCTGCTTTCCCGTCCGCCCGGAAGACTGGAAGACTGCTCCAGTAACTGATCCAGCTCATTTAATTCCCGGTCTGTCAGCTTGCGGTATTTTCCCTCTTTCAGTCCGTCCAGCGTAATATTCATCACCCGGACTCTCAAAAGATCTTTTACCTCATACCCCAGTGCTTCACACATTCTGCGGATCTGACGGTTCAATCCCTGCGTCAATATGATCTTAAATGTATATTTCCCCAATTTTTCTACTTTACACGGTCTTGTCACCGTATCCAGGATTGCCACTCCCCGGGACATTTTCTTAAGGAAATCCTCTGTGATCTCATGATCCACCGTTACTTTGTATTCTTTCTCATGATAATTTGCCGCCCTCATGATCTTATTGATGATATCTCCATTATTCGTCATCAACAGCAGACCTCTGGAATCCTTGTCCAGCCTTCCGATATAAGTCACCCTCACCGGATAATTCAGGAAACGCACAATGCTGTCGCGTTCCCGCCTTTCTTCTGTGCAGACGATGCCTCTTGGCTTATTTACTGCAAGCACGATCATCTCATCCTGCCTTGATACGGTCTTATTTCCCACTTTGACCGTCTGTCCCGGATAAATCTTCATTCCCATTCCGGCACGCTTTCCGTCCACACTCACCTTTCCGGTCTCAATGAGGCGGTCTGCCTCCCTTCTGGAACACACTCCCGCCTCACTTAAATACTTATTCAGTCTTACCGGTTCTTTTTTCTGTATAAATTCTTCTCTGATCCGATTACTCACCCGTCAACACTCCACTTATATTATTATCTGTAAAAAATGTATTTCCACTGTAAAGGAACAGTACCTCTGAGATCCTGTAGGAACTGAGCAGTTCCTCGATCGTGCCACTATAATATCTCGGATCGACCACAACGATCTCCCGGTAATACGGTGTTAAAAACTGCACAAAGCAGTCTGCAAAAGAGTCCTTGATCAGAAGCAGTCTTTTGCTTTCTGTCGACACCGTCTTAATATCTACAACAGAAAAATCTCCTCCCAAAAAGACATCATACTGATCCTTTGTATCCAGCTTTGAAGAATCAAAAAGAGAAGTCGTCCTTTTTCCTTCATCTACATAATCTACGATCACATCTGTATCACTGTCACTCGGAACATAAATATCAACCTGCTCTTTCTCGCTCAGATAAACACCGCTTTTGGATGCCAGCATTCCGTTAAAATCATTGGAAACCGCATAAGATACATATTTCCCTGAAATGTCTCCCTCTATTCCCAGCGAAGGGGCTGCCTCCTGAAATGCATAAAAAGCCCCCAGGGAAGTCCAGTGATGATCCGTCTTATAATAAATCTTTTCATTCCGGTGCTTATTCAGGGCTGAGGCTGCATCGATCCATTCAACGGAACTTCCCAGTTCCTTCTTTACCATGCTTATGAGCTGTGTCTGATTCTCCACTTCTGCCATAGCCGGAAGCTTTGCTCCAAGAACCCCTGCCGCATCCGGTACAAGCATCATCCTCACCGGAAGATCCGTATTCGTCTCAGCAAAATTCTGAATGGATTTCAGATTGTCTGCCAGATATTCCTGGTTCGGCAGCTCGATCTCCTCCAGCAGTTGTCCGTCTTTTCCTATATATACTCCATGTTCCTTGCTGACACCTGCCAGTCTGTCCACACCGACTTTGATCGTTCTCCAGAAATCTCTGCCGACAAACTGATCTGACATATACCGCTCAAACTTTTCCATATAATCGCCCGAAATCACATTTCCCCAGTTCCATTTCGGAGCAGATGCAAGCATTCTGTTCTCCTGCACTGACTTTTCTTTATCCGGTACAATGATATTGATCAAAAGAAATCCAAACAATACCAAAATAAAAATTGTCCCTGTCACCCGCTCTAATGAGCCTCTCTGCTTCTTTTTCTTCATACTCTTTCACCTGAATCAGCCCTTTGGCTACGCATTTTCATTCACCTTCTGGCTCCGGTCTTTCTTCTTTTAAAATCTGAAATATAAAAATGGCTGATATGTCTCTGTTACCAGAAATGCCACCGAAATTGCCATCATTCCGAAAAATAAAATCCCAGCTACAACTGTTCGTGCCGTCTCACTCTCCGGCAAACCGATAATCCTTCTCAGCAATCTGCCTCCAAATGCCGACATTCCGACCACCGCCAGCAGATAATACAGCCAGTGGGAAAAGAAGACATACCCTGCCCCCGCATCCAGCAGCCCGCCCCCTGTTCCGACCATTGCTCCAAGATAACGGAAGGCTGCTCCCAGGCTCGGACTAAAGAAGAAAACCCAGCCGACCAGCACGCAGACTGCCGTATAGATTCTTCTGAGCGGTGACGGCAACCGATCCACTTCTGAACCCCATACATATTTTTCCATCACCAGCAGGACTCCGTAATAAAATCCCCACACAATAAAATTCCAGGCAGCTCCATGCCACATTCCCGTCAGCGTCCAGACGATCAGCAGATTCAGGATATGCCTTCCTCCACTGCAACGGTTTCCGCCCAAAGGGATATAGACGTATTCACGAAACCAGGTACTCAATGAAATATGCCATCTTCTCCAAAATTCCGTCACACTTCTCGACACATAAGGATGATCAAAATTCTTCTTCAATTCAAAACCGAACATTCTCGAAAGTCCGATCGCCATATCAGAATATCCGCTAAAATCATAATAGATCTCAAACGCATATGTGATACAGCCGATCCATGCCATCGGAACAGAAAGGTTACTTGCTGAAATGGCTGAAATCTCCTCAAATACTGTCTTAAATGTATCCGCAAGTACTGCCTTTTTTGCAAGACCGATCAGGAACAGCATTGCCCCCTGTCCCAGCTTTCTTGCGGAGACTTTCCTCTGTGCAAGCTGTAGTTCTATATCTTCATACCGCACAATCGGCCCCGCGATCAGTTGCGGGAACAGGGCGATATAAAGTGCAAAATTCAAAAGACTCCTCTGTGCCTTTGCTTTTCCCCGATAGACATCCACCACATAGGAAATGCCCTGAAAAGTATAAAAAGAAATCCCCACCGGAAGAGCCAGTTCGCGGTAAGTAAGTTCCGCTGAAGTCACGGAATTGACCAGCTCCAGGAAAAATCCGTAATATTTAAAGAAAAACAAAAGAGCCAGATTCACAACCACTGCAAAGATCATTCCCCGGTGAGCCTTTCTCTCATCCTCTGCATTTGCCGCAATCTCTCTTCCACAGCAATAATTCAGAAGAATACTTAAGATCATCAGAACCACATACACCGGTTCACCCCATGCATAAAAGATCAGGCTTGCCAGCAGAAGCAGTAAGTTGCGTATCTTAAGCGGTGCGAGATAATATACTGCCAGAACGACCGGCAAAAATAAAAATATAAACGTAAGACTGCTAAATAACATCCTTCTTTCCCTTCTACAAGCTCTGGTCAAAAGCAGTTCTGTACTCAGATGCCTTTGAAGATACTACATAAAAAATATAATTCCCACGGACACTGGTCTGTGCCTCTTCCAAAAGTTTCTCCTGCTTTGGCAGATATCCCTCAAAATCTTTTTTCCGCTCCTGCAGCCGCTGTTCTACCGCATCTGTCACCTGCTCCGTCTGACTGCTCTTTTTGACACAGATCATCAGGACTTCCTCGGCATCGATACTTGATTCAGAAGAATAATACATCACACCCTCATAATCTGTACTGTTCAGCCCGAAGTTCCTCTTGAGCATCTGACCGTCCAGTTTCTTCATTCCGGTCGTATCAATGACTTTCTCCATGGAACTCTCCATCTCTGAAAAAGAGCGGTTACTTCCGCTTACATAAATCATAAGCAGGGCAATATAACCGAGAAGCAGAAGCAACACCGCATACGATGCAGCTTTCCATATTCCCTGTCTCTGTCTTATCATAATGTTGCTACCTCCGCCATATTCGTTGCCCAGACCGGATAAAATTCTGCCTTGAAATGAATCCCGTCTTCTTCATAATAATTTTCCTGCACAAGTCCGGTATTATCAATAAATCCCAAATGCTTTCCATCGCACATTTCCTGCAATGCAGTATTATAATCTGCAATTTTCGCCAGTGCCGGTTCTTTTTCAGCCGCAGATGCACTGACCGGAAAGATTGAATTGATATAAATACGGACGGACGGCATCTCTTTCGTGATCGACTCGATCACCGCTGCATATTTCTTAAGAAACGCTTCTGTATCTCCGTCTGTTGCGATCACATCATTCATCCCATACGACAGGAACACGACCTGTGGGTTCAGCTTTTTTGCCTGACTGATCTGCTCGTCCAGTCCATCCAGTTGTATCCCCCTCTTTGCAACAACACTTGAGGCATTCAGTACGTCATATTCACTGAATCCACTGCTGATTGAATCTCCCATCACCACTGCACCTGAAAAACGATCTTTCAGACTTCTCTCTGTATCCCCTGATGCCGGGTCTTTTGCCTCCAGGCTGGCAATCTTCTGCTCGATCACCTTGACCTCTTCATTTTCCTTTGACTGAATATATTCAATTCCCTTTTTTGTATCTGCATTTTCTGCTGTAAACTGCTTCACTCCGTGGATCACGACTCCCAGAAGAATCAGCACAGTAATACAGCCTGCTCCAATATAGATTCGTGAAATTTTTTTCTTTCTTTTTTCCATTCTTTTCTCTCTTTCAAGACTGAGATTTCTAACTATTTATAATACGTTTTTTTCAGATAAAAGTCAATCTTCCTGTTTCGTCCCGGTTTCTTTCCGTACACCCGTTTCACCACTCTTTCTGCCCTGTTTCTTTCCCGTTTTCTTTTACATCCGGATTCCACAGGAAATTATTTGACATCTGTCCCTCTCCGATTCTATAATTAACGAGATGTCAGGGGCAAAAGGTCTGAAACCACGTGTGCTTGCACATAGGTGGGTGAAAGACCTTAGGACCCACCCCGATAGGAGCAGAAAAGTGGGATGATAATCCCACGATATGCGAATATTGGGAGGATTGTGGGAGTGCGTAGCACGGAGCAATCCGTAGGCATCAAAGTCGGGGGCTTTTGACCCCGACATCTATCATAAAGGAAAGACAGAGGACAAAATCATGACAAATGAAAAAAAAGAAACTCCCGTCGCTGCTGTCAGCACGGAAAATATTTATCGTCTGAACGGACGTGTTCCACTGGGGAAAGCAATTCCTTTTGGTCTTCAGCACGTACTGGCAATGTTCGTCTCCAATCTTGCACCGGTTCTGATTGTATGCAGCGCCGCACTGGTACGTGGATCCGGTGAGCCACTGACAGGTGCTGAGATCACCCAGCTTCTCCAGTGTGCTATGTTTGCTGCCGGAATCGGTACATGTATGCAGTTGTATCCGATCTGGAAGATTGGATCAAGACTTCCTATTGTAATGGGTGTCAGTTTTACATTTCTCGGAAGTCTTCTGATGATCTGTACTAATCCCGAACTCGGATATGAAGGAATGATCGGGGCAGTCATCCTTGGCGGTATTTTTGAAGGCCTGGTTGGTTTAAGTGCCAAATACTGGAAACGTTTTCTTACTCCTGTGGTATCAGCCTGCGTGGTCATCGCCATCGGTTACTCCCTGCTATCCGTCGGAATGGATTCCTGGGGCGGTGGTAATGGTGCAGAAGACTTCGGTTCCTGGTATCATTTACTGATCGGACTGATCACACTGGTTGTATGTCTGGTTTCCCGTTATCTCCTGAAAGGTGTCTATAAGAACCTGAACATTCTGGTCGGACTGATCGTCGGATATATCATTTCTGCACTTTTTACAGTTACAGGGGTCGCAAAAATGATCAACTTCTCCAGCATCGGAACAACCATCCACCAGGTTGGATATTTCAGTCTTCCGAAACTGGTCTTCTTCACGGATCACAAACCGGTCTTTGATCTTGGGGCTTTTCTCACGATTGCGATCGTATTCCTTGTATCTGCCGCAGAGACAACCGGTGCTACAACGGCTGTTGCAACCGGTGCTCTCCACCGTGATCTGAAAATGGAAGAACTGCAGGGTTCTCTTGCTGTAGACGGCTTTTCCAGTGCCATTTCCGGCTGCTTCGGATGCCTTCCGCTGACTTCTTTCAGTCAGAATGTATGACTGGTGACCATGACCGGTGTAATCAACCGATTTACGATCCTGATGGGAGCATTAATCCTGATTCTTGCCTCTCTTTTCCCGCCGCTGGGAGCATTCTTCAACTCTCTCCCACAGGCTGTTCTTGGAGGCTGTACTGTTATGATGTTCGGATCGATCATGTATGAGGGAATCAAGATGCTGAAAGAATGTAAATTCGATGACCGGACAATGATCATCGTTTCCCTTTCTTTTGCAATCGGTGTCGGACTGACCCAGACTTCCGGAAACTTTTTCTCCGCCTTCCCATCTGAAGTCGGTGATATTTTCAACGGAAATGCAGTTGCAGGAGTTTTTGTTGTCTCCCTGCTCTTAAGTCTGATCCTGCCAAAGCACAAAGAAGAAGCTTAATTTATTAAGTTTTCTGATCTGCATGGAGCAACGAGACTTTATTTTCCCGAAAGGATTTTAACTATGATTTCACTGACATTGACGAATGTTAAAAAATTTATGTCCCAGCTTCTGATGACAGAGACTTTCGACCGCTTTTCTTTTATTGAAGGCGAGATCGTAACTTTTAACACGTTCAAACTGGATGGATATCTCCAAAAAGATTTTTTTGATGCACCGGACGGATACGAATCTGAATCTTCTCCCACTCCTTTGGAAGAATATTCCCGCTGGGGAGATATCCGGGAATTTTGCTTTTCCCTCATCAAAGGAAAGCGGACACCTTTGAGTTTCCGCTTGATCCTGAGTCTGTCACCGGATAATATCGTCCGGCTTATGGAGCAGACTGTTCCTGAAATGTCCCCGGAAGATGTGCAGGGACTTTACCTGAATCTGAAATTCGACGGTATGCATCTGACCTGTATTACCGGAACTTCTTTCCGTACTTTTACAATGGATAAATCTTTAGAACATGCCTGGGATGAAATGGTAAAGAAATTCTTTCTAAAAAAAGAAATTGAATTTGAGATTGCGTAAGGAAGGTAAATTTGTATTTGTTGGGGTGAAAATATCGCAACAGCAGGAAGTGTTTCTGACAGAAGAGCGTCCATATCCGCCCTTGTTGTTGCATCGCAGTGCAGGACCCGCTTTACCTCAGCCCGTTGACAACTTGTAACAGGAA
>JABLTO010200663.1_pt1 | contig 20025 bp, 14 predicted proteins | sample 7160091 | NCBI WGS metagenome assembly JABLTO01 (sample SAMN14651225, study PRJNA627086) | human gut metagenome | isolation source: feces | host: Homo sapiens
GGGGCGCCTGTCGGCTCCGCTCGAAATGACAGGGACTAGATGTGCGCAGGGGCGTCGCTGCCGCTCTCGGCGCGTTGGGCATTGCGTCGTTGCTGGTCAATCATGCGATTAAGCGCATTGACGTAGGCCTTGCCCGAGCTCACCGTTATGTCGCGGTCGCTGCCACGACCGATGAAGATGGCTCCATCGTGATCCATGATGCGCACCGTCACCTCGCCCAAGGCGTCAATACCACGCGTCACCGCCTTGACCGAATACTCCATGAGGTCGTTTTCTGCCTGAACGATCTTGTTGATGGCCGAGTACATGGCATCGATGGGTCCCGAGCCGATCTCGCAAGCAGTGTGCACCTCGCCAGCCTCATCGGTAATGGTCACGGTTGCCGTCGAGACAAGCGGCTGACCGCAGGAAATCTGGACGGCATCGAGACGGTAGATGGCGTTCTCGTTTCGGTCTTGCTCGCCCATGAGCGAATGCAGGTCCTCGTCGTAGACTTCCTTCTTGCTATCGGCGAGCTCGAGAAACGCAGCGTGGACCTGCTCGAACTTGTCATCCGGAATGCTTGCGTATCCCAAATCCTCAAGACGCTTGCGCAGGGCAGCATGCCCGCTGCGGGCAGTGAGCACGATCTGGCTTCCGGAAACACCCACGTCCTCGGGCGCAATGATTTCGTAGGTGGTGCGGTTCTTGATGACGCCATCTTGGTGGATGCCCGAGCTATGCGCAAAGGCGTTTGCGCCGACCACGGCCTTGTTGGGCTGCACGTTGATGCCCGTAATGGACGAGACGAGGCGGCTTGTGTGCGCGAACTCGGTCGTGTTGATGTCCGTGTGAGCATCAAGCTCGTCCTCGTGCATCTTGATCGCCATGACGACTTCCTCCATGGCGGTATTGCCCGCGCGCTCGCCCAGGCCGTTGATGGTGCACTCGACCTGCGTGGCGCCGTTCATCACGCCCGCGAGCGAAAGCGCCGTGGCCATGCCCAGATCGTTGTGGCAATGCACGGAGACGCAGACGTCCTCGATGCCATTGACATGCTCCATGAGATAGCGAATGCGCTGGCCGAACTCCCATGGAACGCTGAAACCCGTGGTGTCGGGAATGTTCACGACCGTCGCACCGGCCTTGATGACGGCCTCGAGCATGCGGGCCAGATCCTCGTAAGGAGCACGTCCGGCATCTTCGGCATAGAACTCGACATCGTCGACGTACTTGCGGGCATGACGTACGGCGGCAACGCCTTGATCGATGGCCTCGTCGAGCGACATGCCCTTGAACTTGTAACGAAGATGCTCGGGCGAGACGCCAATGCCCGTGTGGATACGTGGGCGTGCGGCAACCTCGAGCGCCTCGGCGCACACATCGATATCATGCTCGACGGCACGCGTGAGGCCAGCGACGATGCACTGGTCACCGCAGGTAATGGCGATATCCTGGACGGACTTGAAATCACCGGGGCTCGACACGGGAAAGCCCGCCTCGATGACGTCGACATTGAGACGAAGAAGCTGTCGCGTAATGACGAGCTTTTCCTGGGCGTTCATGCTTGCCCCTGGTGACTGCTCGCCATCGCGCAGCGTGGTGTCGAATATGGCGATCTTCCTGCTCATGACGTCCTCCCGCAAAATGAGACAAATCGTGCCGGGCGAGTTTTGTCTCATTTGTTTCCGGTGCCTGCTCATAATGGGACAAATGACCTGTCCATTTGTCCCATGGAAGCGAATACTACCCGAGCTGGGCGCAAACGCAAGGGAAGGCGAGGCGTTCATGCCCCAAGAACGAGGTCGTACCCCACGACTGAATTTACTCACCCCTCTTTTTCGGTATATATATGTGCGCGTACATGCATTACCATACCCACTTGCATACAACGGGCTTTTTCGTAATGGGGAGGAAAAATGCTCATAGGTATACCTCGGGAACCGAATCCCGAACAGACGCTTGTCGCAGGCACCCCAGATAGCGTCAAGAAGCTCATCAAGCTTGGCTATGACGTCGCCGTTGAATCCGGTGCCGGCGCCAAGGCAAGCTACTTCGATGACGCGTACGAGGAGGCGGGTGCGAAAATCGTGAGCCGCGAGGAGGCGTGGGGAGCCGATATCGTCGTGTGTCTCGACACTCCGCCGGATGCAGAGCTCGCGCTCATCAAGCGTGGGGCCACGCTCATCGCCCGCATGAATCCCGGCGCGAACAAGGACATCATCGGCAAGTTCGAGGAAATGGGCATCACGGCGCTCGCCATGGATATGGTGCCGCGTCTGTCGCGCTCGCAATCCCTCGACGTGCGCTCGTCAATGGCGAATGTCGGCGGCTATCGTGCCGTCATCGAGGCAGCCAACGTCTTCGGCAGGCTCTTCACCGGCCAGGTAACCGCTGCCGGCAAGATGCCCCCGGCCCGTGTCTACGTCATCGGCGTCGGCGTCGCAGGACTGGCCGCGATCGGCACGGCAAACTCCATGGGAGCCGAAGTCTCCGCAACTGACGTGCGTGCGGACGTCGCCGACCAGGTCGAGTCGCTCGGCGCGACCTTCGTCGAGATTCCCGTCAAGCAAGAGAGCTCGGACGGTTACGCCAAGGCCCTCGACGAGGACGAGCAGGCGCGCGTCCTCAAGGTCTACGAGGACCAAGCCGCCATCAACGACATCGTCATCACGACGGCACAGGTGCCAGGTCGTCCTGCCCCGCTGCTGCTCACCGAGGAGGCCGTCGCCGGCATGAAGCCCGGCAGCGTCATCGTCGACATGGGCGCAAGCCCGCTTGGCGGCAACTGCGCGCTGTCCAAGCCGGGCGAGGTCGTTGTCACCGACAACGGCGTGACCATCATCGGCTACACGGACCTGCCGGGACGCCTGCCGGGTCAGGCTTCGCAGCTCTTCGGCCAGAACATCGTCAACTTCTTCAAGCTCGCAACCCCAGGCAAAGACGGCGTGCTCGTCCTCGACGAGGACGACGAGGTCATTCGCGGCATCACCGTCACCCTCGATGGCGTTGGTATGTGGCCGCCCCCCGCAGTTAGCGTCTCGGCAGCCCCCAAGAAGGAGGAAGCCCCGGCCGAGGCCGCCCCCATCGAGGAACCCAGGGAGAAGTCGGCATTCGCCAAGTGGTGGTGGAAGGTAGCCGCGGTGCTGCTCGGCGCGGTCGTGGTCATGCTCGCCCCGCCATCCATGACCTCGCACTTCGTCGTGCTCGAACTGGCCATCGTCGTCGGCTTCTACGTGATCGGCGGCGTGTCGCATACGCTGCACACCCCGCTCATGTCGGTGACCAACGCCGTCTCGGGCATCATCATCGTGGGTGCCATCCTGCTCATCAGCTCCTCGAACCTCGTGGTCACCATTCTCGCGTTCATCGCGATGGCCGTGGCCTCCATCAACATCTTCGGCGGCTTCCTGGTGACGCACCGAATGCTCAAGATGTTCGAGAGGAGCTCTGATTAATCATGATGAACTCCACGATTCTCGATGCTCTCGCGCACTTCGAATCACTCGCGTATCTTGTCGCGGCGCTGCTGTTCATCCTTGCGCTCGCAGGACTCTCCAAGCAAAAGACCGCCCAGCGCGGCAACCTCTTCGGCATCGCCGGCATGGTGCTGGCTCTTGTCGCCGTCATACTCGTGACGCTCGTTTCGTCTACGCAGCCCCTTGGCCCCGTTATCGGCTACATGGCGGCAGCTATCATCATCGGCGCCATCATCGGCATCTGGCGCGCCAAGACCGTCCAGATGACCGCCATGCCGCAGCTCGTGGCGATGCTGCATTCGTTCGTAGGTGCGGCTGCCGTGCTCGTGGCCTTCGGCTCGTTCTTCACGACGCCGGGCAACCTCGCCGGCGGCGCCGAGAACGCCTTCCACATGGCCGAGACCGGCCTGGCCATCTTCATCGGCGCGGTCACCTTCACCGGCTCGATCATCGCCTATCTCAAGCTGGCGGCCCGCATCTCGGGCAAGCCGCTTACGCTGCCCGGTCGCAACATCCTCAACCTCATCATGGTCATTGCCTCGATTGCGCTCATCGTGTGGTTTGCCAATACCGAGGGCGTCGATGCGGGCCTGACCCCGCTCATCATCCTGACCGTCGTCTCGCTCGTGCTTGGCCTGCACCTGGTCATGGCTATTGGCGGTGGCGACATGCCCGTCGTCATCTCGATGCTCAACTCGTACTCCGGCTGGGCTGCCGCGATGGTCGGCCTCACGCTCGGTAACGACCTGCTCATCATCACCGGCGCACTCGTCGGCTCGTCGGGCGCGTACCTCTCCTGGATCATGTGCCAGGGCATGAACCGCTCGTTCGTCTCGGTTATCCTGGGCGGCTTTGGCTCTGCGCCCACCGCATCTTCGGGCAGTAGCGCAACGCAGGGTGGCGAGCACACCGAGACGACCCCCGAGGAAGTCGCCGAACTGCTGCGCAACGCCAAGAGCGTCGTCGTCACACCCGGCTACGGCATGGCCGTGGCTCAGGCACAGTTCCCCGTGGCAGACCTCACGCGCAAGCTCATCGAGCGCGGCGTGGACGTGAAGTTTGGCATCCATCCCGTTGCCGGCCGCATGCCCGGCCACATGAACGTGCTGCTTGCCGAGGCCAAGGTGCCCTACGACGCGGTCTACGAAATGGACGAAATCAACGATGACTGGGGCGACGTGGACGTCGTGCTCGTCATCGGCGCGAACGACACCGTGAACCCGTCGGCCGCGACCGAACCGGGCAGCCCCATCGCCGGCATGCCGGTGCTGCACGTCTGGGAGGCCGGAAAGGTCATCGTCTCCAAGCGCAAGATGGGCTCCGCCGGTTATTCTGGCGTGGACAACCCGCTGTTCTACAACGAGAACACCGACATGCTCCTGGGCGACGCCAAGGATAGCGTTGACGCCATCATTGCCGCGCTATAAGACGCAAGCGACATAGCGACGAGTAGCGAAGGGAGGCTGCGCAGATGCGTGGCCTCCCTTTTTAGTCGGGGTACTTCGACAGATTCATCGTGGATTTATTGCAAGTTTCCAAGTCCCTTGAAGGATTTGGAGACTTGTTGGCTGAAATTCGAGAAGCTGGTGCGCAAAAATCGCGGATGTCTAGGATCTCCAGGAGATCCGTGCGCAGATTTGGCAAATGTCTAGGGAATCGCACTTGTTTGGAGGACCCAAGGCCTAGACATGCGTCATTTTTGTGCACCAGGAGCACGAGAAGCCTAGACATGCGTCAAAAATGCGCATGGACGCGCTGTGTACCCACTCGCAACGCACCCAAACTCTAGACATTCGCAACAAACCTGCGGGACCACTCCCCGTTTTCATCGCATCCCATCCGCTATGATGAAAGCATGGAGCAGACGCAAGACAGAACAACGAGGATAGACGCCCTCAAGGCAAGCTGGCGACGAGAGCTACGACGGCTGTGGTGGCTGGTGCCCGGCATCATCGCACTCGTGCTCACCATGCTGGCGCGCGCGAACCCCGATACATGCGAGCACATATTCTCACGCAGCATGTATCCATGGGTCTCGAGCGTGTGGGGATACCTGCCGTCGCTCACAAGCTTCTCGGTGGCGCAATGGATCGTCATCATCGCCGTCGTATCGATTGCATGCATGCTCATCTATTACATCGTGCACATCGTCACGCGCAGCGGCCGGCGCCTACGCTATCTCTACCGCATGGTCACGAGCTTTCTTGCCATCGCCTCCATCGCGTTCTTCCTGTACGCCATGCTCTGCGGACTCAACTATTACCGTTACACCTTTGCGCAAAACGAAGGCTTTGACGTCAGGGAATCCACAACGCAGGAGCTGGTCGACCTGTGCGGTGAACTCACGATCGAGCTCAATGCTGCACGTGCCAAAATCGGCGACGATATGCAGGCGCATATTGACGAGCGAGGCGGCTTTGCGGGATACGCCGTGCGCAGCGTCGACGAAATGAAAGTACTGGCGGAGCAATACACCACACTCGAACGTCCGGTCTATTCGCAACCCAAGCCCGTCACGTTGTTCTCACAGCTCATGTCATACGGAGATATAACGGGCATGTACTTCGCGTTCACGGTGGAGAGCAACATCAACACGCTGCCGCCTTTCTACACGATTCCCGCAACCATGGGTCATGAGCTCGCACATCAATGTGGGTACATGCGTGAAGATGAGGCGAACTTCATCGCCTACCTTGCGTGCAAGCAGAGCGGAGATGCGCTCATCCGTTACAGCGGATACTCGCTTGCGTACTCGTATGCGATTTCAGCACTGGCGCGCACAGACGAGAACGCGGCGCGCCAGGTGGCAGCTGGGCTTTCGGATGCCGTGCGAGCCGATCGCACGGAGAATGCGGAGTTCTGGGCGCAGTACGAGGGGGCGTTTCGCGACTTCGCGCAGAGCGCGAACGACGCATACCTGAAGGCAAACGACCAGGCAGACGGCACGCAGAGCTACGGGCGCATGGTGGACCTACTGCTCGCAGAGCGACACAAATAAGACAAAAGTCGCCGGGGCACTTTTGACTGGTTTCGAGACAGTTGTCTCATTACATGCCTTGCATGGCCATGTGGCTAAACCCCATACCAACCGACGCCCTCATCAAGCCAACCGATGGAAAGCAGCGTGGCGAATTCGCCGTAATCAGTGGTGTAGTGGTGGTTGTTGGCATAGGCGTTGGGATTGTATGCGCGATAGAGCGGCACGTTCTGCATGGAATCCGAATACCAGCCAATACCCTCATCGTTCCAGCCAATGGATATGAGGTAATCCCGCTCAATCTCTGAAAACGTGTAGTGATGTTCGCCAGGATAGTTGGAATTATAGAGGCGATATACTGGCTCACCTTTGTCGGGAGCTTTCCAGCCGACCCCTTCATCTTGCCAGCCAACACCTATCAGATGATCACGCTCGACAGTTGAAGCAGTGTAGAAATGCTCGCCTGAATTAGGATTGTAGAGACGATACATATCGGAGTGGCTGAGCGTTGGCACCTCTGGCGTGGGCTCGGGCACAGGGTCGGGACCTGGTTCTGGAGCAGGCGTTGGGCCGGGGTCTGGAGTGGGCTCCGGATCAGGCATGGGCGCGGGACCGGGATCTGGGGTGGGTTCCGGATCAGGCATGGGCGTTGGGTCGGGATCTGGTGTAGGGTCGGGGGTAGGGGTTGGATCCGGCGCGGGATCAGGAACATCTGGCTTCTCTTTGATTATGAATGTCGCCTGCTTTGTCCCTGCATAATTCCCTCTCCCCGTAACCACCACTCTTGCTGTTCCAACATTGATGTTATCCAAGTAAGTGATCGTGTAATCAACACCACCTACAAGGGTCTTATTCTGAAAATATACCGTTACGGGAGGAGTTTTAGCTAAGGCGTCGTATGTGTATTCAGTCTGCCCGAGCTTTAGGGAAGTTATTTCAGCGGGCCTGATTGCAAAGGTCAGTACCTTCTCACCGGCATAATTGCTGATTCCGATGATTCTTGCGGTTGCGGTTCCAACGTTCGTATTGTTAGCCCACTCGACCTTATAATCTGACCCTTGCCTGAGCACGGCACCGTTCATCGAAACGCTTAATGCGGGAGTGATTGCGCGACCCGTATAAACTTTATCGGGGATACTCGCTATGTCGGCATCGCTAATCTGCGGTAATACCGGATTGTTGACCTTGGTATACGTGTCATCAATCTTTGCCCGATTTTTTGCAATTTCATCCGCTGTATAGGTCCTGTTGCTCCTGGAGGAAAGCCAATAACCATTGGGGAGCGTTGCGAGTACTGATGTGCCTTTTCCAAGGAAGCTGAAGTCAGCGCCTAGTTTAACCTTCTCAAGAGCATTGCAGCCTTCAAACATGGACTCCATTTCACTGACTTTCTCAGAATTTATCGTCGATAAATCAAGTGACTTGAGTCTGGTGCATCCAGAAAACATTCTGGCCATATATTGCACATTTGGGGTATTGAGCCCACTTAAATCAAGCGCAGTGAGAGAGGAGCACCCAAGAAACAGTTCCCGCATGCTTGTTACCGCTGACGCATCTATATTCGACAGGTTTACCGATGCGAGAGCTGCGCAGTCTTTGAACAGCCCATTAATGTTGCCCACTTTCGCAATCTTCATTACGGAAAAATCGACCGAAACAAGGGAGCTGCAGCCTACGAACATCTCCCCCATAAGAGGGGCTGTCGAAATACTTGCATTCGTAAGGTCAACTGATTCAAGAGATACACAATCCTTGAAAGCTAGATTCAGGTTCGACATGTTCATATTCGAAAGATTTACCGATTTCAGAGCTGTGCAACCCCTGAATACCTCCGTCATATGAACTGGACTGCTTGGATTTGCCCCAGAAAGATCAACACTCTCGAGGGACTCGCAATTGTAGAATGTACACATCATGACATCTACGCTGTGCAGATCAACATTTTCCAGCCCAATGGATTCAAGCTTGCTACATCCGTAAAACATATTGCTCATATTAGACAGCTTCGAAGTGTCGAGACCCGACAACGATATAGATCGAAGACTTCCGCATCCCTCAAACATGCTGCTCATAGCACTCACGCTGGAGGTATCGAGTTCTGATAAGTCTACGGCGGTCATCTTGCTGCAGCCCTGAAACATACCAGACAGGCTGCTTGATGATGCAACTCCCGGATGCACTTTGACGCTAAGAACCTTTTGCCGATACATGTAATATCGCCAAGTTCCATCATCATTCATTCCATTGAAATTATGCAGAGCTGCAAGCGTCCCGCTAACCCCATCAGTTGGAAATATCTCCAGCAGCCCATCAGAATCAATTGTCCAAGAGCACGTTCCGCACGTTCCGTTGGTAACGATTTCTGCCTGGGGCTCAATGCCGTCCTTCTGCTGAGCATTGGCTCCTCCGACGAAGAACAATGCAATGAGAGCAGCCAAGGTAAACGATCCCAGGCAGAACGCCATTCGTTTCACGAAGGTGAATTTCGAAGTCATACCGCACCTCGCTTCTACCACGAGCATTATTTGGTGCAGAGATTCTACCGAGCGGAATGAGCAGCTTTCATTAGCTGCTGGCTAAGAGAGGGTGCGCAGCGCCGATTCATGAAAACCAGCCGAGCTGGCCAAAGCAAGCCCTCAAACTTAGCCAGCAGCTAATGCATTTTTTCGCTTCAGCCAATAAACTTTTCGGCCCGGAATAACTTCTTCATGAGGGTTGAAAGCATGGCAAAGACTTTTCTGAAATGTCTCGTTGCATTTGCAATCTCATCGATGGTGATTTGTCCCTTGGCCAGCGCAGACGAAACTTCCGATGGCCCAATCTACTACTTTGCCAATGTCGTAAATACAGGTCTCGACACCGGATTTGCTGGGCATGACGAGATTACGGAAGCCGATGTGCACTTTGGCTGGGAGCTCGGACAATTAGCTGTATCTGGCTACACCGGCATGAAAATGAACGAAGCAGGGTATCCGGTGTTTCTCAAGACGGCAGGAGACAAAATCAAATTATCCTTCGAGCTATTACAAGACATAGACAAGCTCAATGGGAACGAAACGCTCACCATTAACGATGACATCAACGGCTATGACCAGCACTTCGGTGTCTCTAAAACTGATTTTGGGCGAGGAACGCTCATTGTCCAGCAAACGAATTACCAAAATGCCACAGGCGAGCCACAAGTCTACGTAGATTATCTGAACGGCATCACCCAAGGTGCAGATACCGAAGTTGTCCTTCTCGAAGAAGGCGATTACGAAGTCACGCTCGACTACGAAATCAAGAACAACCCCAGAATGCTCGGCCCCGTATCGGTTGCGCCGGAGTATTCGAATTACAAAATCGCCTTCAAATTCGCAGTCAGAAACGGAAACTGCATGGTCTTTCCCTTTGATCTTGGTACCGGTTCGGAGCTAACAAACGAATCCTACGCCCCCAATGGCTTTTCCCTTGACTTAGCGCGTTCGCGTTACCTCAACGTTAACGTGAAGAAGGAAGTCATGGCCGCAGGCGCGAATGGACTCGTCGAAGATACACGATTCAACGGTCCTGCTCGCGACGGTGACGAATACACCGAGGAGGGTGTATACACTGTCACCGCATCAAACCAATACACAGGGCAAAGCACCGAGAAAACCATATACGTGGGCGACGATCCCGTGCTCAAAGCCTATGCAGTGACCGGGCTTTCTATACCAGAAATCAACCAAAAGGTGCAGGCGGGATATGTCATCACCGATGATGGCGATGTTGTCACCGTGGAAGAAGCTGCCAGGCTCGAGCAGGAAACTTCACAGATAAACTGGGGTGCAATCCTTGCAGTCGTTTTTGTGATTCTAATCATCGCAGGCATCATTACGCGCACTGTTTTGATTAGACGAAAGAGACCGGAAAGAGAAGCAAACCCAAGCTTGCTCCCTATGAGCACGATAGCCCCGCAAGACACGGGCACGTTGCAGGATACAGACAGCCTGCAGGATGCGAACAGCGGTGAGGAGAGGCGATGAAACAGCTTCTTGCCATTCTCCTTTGCGCCTGCCTGATGCTAACAGGCTGTTCCGCGCCAAGCGCGACATCACAGACGCAGTTTGCCTCGACAACCGCCTACTCCGATTCGACAGAATATACAGGAATCGATGATCCAGCTCTTGTTGAGAATCTCGAGATAGATGTCTATAACGAGCTGGTTAATGAGATCAATTCGAGCGACTATCTTGTCGAAGAGGTGCAAACTGTATATGTTTCGCAGGAATACCTCGACGAAATCACATTCAACTCTCAGGAAAACATATTCTTTGGATATTCGCTTGAGCAGATAATCGACTACTTTGGAGACACCCCATACGTTTTTACCGTTGAGGATGGGCAAACCGTCGTCAAAGAATTTACTTCTTACGAAGACACGTGGGAAGAAGTCGCGAAGAACGTCGCTATGGGCAGCGGCGTCATCATCGTCTGCGCAACTATAAGCGTCGTGGCACCTGCCGTCGGTGCTCCCGCAGCCATTACAGCGGTTTTCACATTTGCCACCCATGGCGCACTTACCGGTGCAGCTATCACCGCACCAATTTCCGGAATTATGTCAGGCATCATGACAAACGGTGCAACCGGCGACATAGACAAGACTATCAAGGCGGCTGCCCTAGGCGCTAGCGAGGGCTTCAAGTCCGGCGCAATTATCGGAGCCGTTACCGGTGGAGCTGCGGAAGGGCTCGGGCTCTACAACGCATCGCGAAATGGCCTGACGATGAGCCAGGCGGCAGAGATTCAGTTGGAGTCAAAATATCCACTGGACACAATTAAAACCATGCGCAACATGAAAGAGTATGAGGTATATAAAGACGCAAGATTGACACCCACGAAAATAACGACATCAATGGGAACCAGAAACTTACTTTTGCGTGATATTGATTTAAAGCAAATTGATGCTGACGGACTCACCAACTTGGAGAGGATGCAAAAGGGTCTCGCCCCTGTTGATGCAGACGGCATACCATTCGAGCTTCATCATGTGAGTCAGAAAAACGATGGGACGCTTGCACTATTAACTCGCGCAGAGCACGATTCATCCGGCCTTCATATCAATCAATTAGGCAAGATTGATCGAGGTACATTTAATAGCGAGAGAGGATTGATTTACAAGCAACTCGCTAATATGTTCGGATAGCAAGCCCTCGTTCGTCCCATCTTCGCCTCAGAAGCTATCCCTGCATGGCCATTTCTATTGGAACCGTAATCACAAAGACCAGGATCACGATGCCGGCTGCAGCGCAAAGGCAAAAGACGCGTTCGCGCCATCCGGCCACATGGGCAAAGAAGGGTATCCGCCGGCGTAAAAGACGCTTGTCCAATAGCAAGTAATCAATGAAAATCGGGGCGACTACAAAAACACCCATAACTATAGATATCCAGTATATGGGCGGCCTCGTATTAAACGGCAGATAATCAGTTATGAGCAAATCTACTGACATCACCGTAACAGCACCCCACGCCAAGCAAACGATGATGTTCCACACCATGCCAACCCACAGGGGCACGCGTGATGTTCGCTTGGGTCGAGACGTGGTCACAGGTGCAGTAACTGAAGGCGCCACTGGAGGATTTGGTGGTGGCAGCGGCACATCGTTTTGCTTGGACGTCCCGCGTGTCTCATTGACGGCTCGCGCAAAGGCATCGCGTAGATCTCGCACGCTGGCGTAACGGTCATCGGGGTCGAAAGCAGTCGCCTTGCAGAGTACGGCACGAAGGAGTTGCGGAATACGCTCATCGTTAAACTCGCGTTGCGCAAGACCGCGCTCGGCATCATTGCCAGCCACGCAAAAGCCCAAGAGCATTCCTAAGGCAAAAACGTCACTTCGCTCGTCAGTCTGACCGTAGCCAAATTGCTCGGGAGGAGCATAGCCACGTGTGCCAAACTGCCGCGTATCGCGCTCGGCGTCTGGGTCGAAGGTGCGTGCAATGCCAAAGTCAACAAGCGTGATGGCATCGTCCGAGGACACCATAACGTTGGAGGGTTTGAGGTCTCGGTGGATGAGAAGCGGGTCAAAGCTCTCATGCAACTCCATGACTGCTTCGCAGAGCCCAAGGCCTATCGACAGCAAGAGCTCTCGCGATGGGCCGCGCTCTGCGACACGCTCTTTGAGCGTTTGCCCGGGAACATGTTCCGTGACTACGATACGACAATCGCCGACTATCCCACATTCCAGAATGCGGGGAAGATGCAGGAACCTCTTGCCATCACGCTGAGCTTTCCAGATGCGCTCATATGCGTGGCCCAGACCGCAATCGAGCTTGATGCGCTTGCGCACGAACGGCCCCCGCTCAGAGCCGTCTGCTCCAATAAGAAAGACACGTTCGGTCCTTTCCTGGGCGCTTTCTTTGAGCACAGCGTCCACACGATAGCAGTCGTTGTGCTCAAGGGCATCAAGATATCCGGTGAGCTGATCTTCCATAGCAAAGCCATGGTATCAGCTAAAGGTCTCCTCCTTGAAGCGGTAAAGCTCTTCGTTCGTCTTTTGGAGGGAATAGCCATGGGTAATGCAGAAGATAATGATGGCATCGCGACGATTCTTGCAGTACAAGCTATTCACGCCTGCGCTGCGCAAGAGACGTCCCGTCTCGAAAAGGGTTAGCTGCAAAGCAAATGCAAGCTTGAGGACCGTGTCCCTGCTGGCACCGCGCGATCCCGTGAAAATCTGATAGCCGTGAGTCTCGTTGATGTCGGCTGCGCGAATGACATCGGCACGCTTGAGATTCTTGGCCTTCAGTATGTCCTGAAGATACTCAGAAAGGCTCTTGTCCTCGAAATCCGTATTGTCAATAAACTCGTCTGGATCCTTGGAACACAGCAACTCGACAAGAAGTTCCTCGGTTATCTTCTGCTCCATACGCCTGTCTCATCCTTCTGGTTTCTAGATGCACATTATAGGTATCTAGACGGAGAACCATTACATAGCAGCAGACAGCTTATAGATAAGGAACACGTATTTCATTAGCTGGGAGCTAAGAACGCCAGCACATAATATGGCAGAGCTTGCCAGAAGGCCTTTGCCGTGAGTGAGATTTCTCGACTGCGCGACCTACGGTCGCTCCGCTCGAAATGACAGGGGGGCGCCCCCGGTGCCCGCTCGAAGTGAGGCAGTTAGTGAGATTTCTCGACTGCGCGACCTACGGTCGCTCCGCTCGAAATGACAGAGGAGGGGCTAGAACCTTGCGAAGCGGGCTTGGCGTTGGGCTAGCAGCTCATCGGGAGTGAGAGCGGCAAGTTCCTCGAGGGTCTCGTCCACGTAGGCGAAGACGATATCGGCAGCTTGCTCGGGATTTTCGTGCGCGGCTCCATCGCCCTCGGGCAACACCGCATCCACAATGCCCAGATCAAACACATCGTCAGCGCTCATGCCCATGACCTCAGCCGCCTCGGGCGCACGCGAGCCATCCTTCCACAGGATCGAGGCAAAGCCCTCGGGCGAAAGCACCGAATACACCGCATGCTGTTGCATCGCCACGCGGTTGGCGAGAGCGAGAGCGAGCGCGCCGCCCGAGCCGCCTTCGCCAAGCAACACGCTCACGACCGGCACATGCAGGCCAGCCATGAGCTCGAGGTTTTCGGCTATCGCGTTACCCTGACCCCGCTCCTCGGCCTCCATGCCACAGAACGCGCCTTGCGTATCGACCAGGCAAACGATGGGTCGGTTGAACTTCTCGGCCTGGCGCATGAGGCGAGCCGTCTTGCGGTAGCCTTCGGGCTGGGGGCAACCAAAGTTGCGCTTGATGCGCTCGGGCAGGGTCGAACCCTTCTCCTGGGCGATGATGGTAACGGGGCGCCCGTTGATACGACCGAGACCGGCGACAATGGCCTTGTCATCGGCAAACTCGCGGTCTCCGTGCAGTTCGAGGAATGACGGCGAAAGCACCTTGATGTAGGAGCTCGCCGTAGGACGGTGGACGTTGCGGGCAATCTGCACGCTCTCCCAAGCGCTACCGGGAGCAACATCTGTCGAGGACTCATCCGAATCAGCATCACGTTTGCCGCGGAAGCGCTGGTTCACCTTGTCCATGCCCGCCTCGGCGCCTTTCTTGATGCTCTCAACGAAAGGCAGTCGGTCAATCTGATTGCCGATCCACTTGCGAGCGGCATCGGCGGCATTCGGCGTATCGTCGTCCTCAAGCGAATCGCTCTTGAATGACCCGAACAGCGCGTTGTGGTCGTTCCCGCGCCATGGGCGATGAAACGCCACGCCAGCGCGTAGCACGCCACGCAGCTCATCCCTCTCGACGATGGCGTCGATGAGCCCATGCTCGAGGGCAAACTCCGCGGTCTGGAAGCCCTCGGGGAGATCCTGCTTGATGGTGTCGCGAATGACGCGCTGACCGGCAAATCCGATGAGCGCTCCGGGCTCGGCAAGAATCATGTCGCCGAGCATGGCAAACGATGCCGTAACGCCCCCGGTGGTCGGATCGGTGAGCACGGAGATGTAGAGCAGTCCCGCTCGGTCATGGCGTTCCACGGCACATGCGGTCTTGGCCATCTGCATGAGCGAGGCCAGGCCCTCCTGCATGCGGGCGCCACCCGACGCGCAGAAGATGATGACCGGCAACCCTTCATCGGTGGCGCGGTCGAACAGACGGCTCACCTTCTCGCCCACGATCGTCCCCATCGAGCCCATGAGAAACTCGGACTCCATGAAACCGAAGGCCACGGGCAAATCACCGAGCATGCCCTTGCCAGTACGAACGGCCTCGTGCTTGCCGGTTTTCTCGCGATACGATGCGATCTTCTCGGCATAGCCGGGAAACTCGAGCGGATCGACATCCTCGATATCGGCATCCCACTCCTCGAAGGTTCCCTCGTCCACGATAAGCTCGATACGCTCGTCGGACGTGAGGCGCGCGAGCGTGCCGCACGAGGGGCAGGAGTAATCGTTTTCGACGAATTCGGCATTGTCAAAGGTGAGCTTGCATGCATGGCAGGTGCGCCACTTCGTGGGCTGAGGCGCATCTGCATGGTCCGAGGACACGCATTCCACCCAGTTCTCGAATGTCGTATCGATATCGAGCGCCTTGAACACACGCAGACCAGCATCGGCCGCACTCTGCAGGAAACGATTGTCCTCGGCAAGCGCGAGCGAGTCGGTGCCCAGCAAGATGCACTGCACCTCGGCATCCTCGGCTGCCTTGAGAACGGCATATGCGTTGGTGAACAGCTTACGCGTGGGTTTGTTGCCCAGCTCGACGGTCGTGTATGCGAAACGCGGGTTGCTATCGAGGCGCCAATCGCCCGTCAGGGGCATGACGCTCGCAATGCCGGCGCCGTTGATGGCGCTATGCGCCTGCTTGGCTGGCTTGCCCTGCACCATGACCAGGGCGGACGGACCGTTCATGGAAAGGCCATCGTCCCCATCCACGGAGCCGGACACATGAAGCAATCCCTGCTCGTGCATCTTCGAGGCAATTTCGAGGGCGATGCGATCGAGACGATACACGACATCGACACCCGGATTCATTTTGGGTTTACTAGCTTGTTCTTCCACGTCAATACTCCGTTAGCAGCTGCTATACGCGTTACTCGGCGGTAGCGAGCACGTACTTTTGGTTTGCGGTCGCGCAGACCGTATCGCCAACCGAGGCCTTCACCTCGGCCACGCACATGCGGCGCGACGACTTCACGATGGTCGCCTCGAGGGTCAGGGTGTCTCCGGGGCGTACCTGGTTGCGGAACTTCGCGTTGTCGATGCCCGCAAAGAACCCGAGCGTGCCCTCCGCCTCGCGCTCGACCAGGATGGAGAACGACGCCGCCTGGGCCAACGCCTCCATGATGATGACGCCGGGTAGCACGGGATAGTCGGGGAAATGGCCCGCAAAGAGCGGGAGGTCAGGCGACACGTCGAGCTCGGCCTTGACGGAGACGCCGGGCTCGCACTCGAGCACGCGACTCACCCATACGAAGGGATCGCGATGCGGCAGCACCGACTCGATGACGTCGCGTCCCGCGGGATAGCTGATTTCCATGACGTACGTTCCTTTCTGAGACAACGTGCCTGGCACACTGACTCATATCTTGGTCATTAGCCTGTATAGGGGCTGAAGGCGAGGGTCGCGTTGTGGCCGCCAAAGCCAAGCGAGTTGGAAAGCGCGACCTTCTGCGGAACGTCCGTCAGGGCCTCGGTCACGACATTGACAGCGCACTCGGGATCGGCCTCGGCGAACCCCGTCGTCGGCGGCACGCAATCGCGAGCGACCGAAAGCGCACAGACGATGGCTTCGACCGCGCCGGCCGCGCCAAGCGTGTGGCCCGTCGTGCCCTTGATGGACGTCACCGGAATGTCCGCGGCAAGCTCGTCGTCATCGCACAGCGCGTACAAGGCGATCGACTCGGTCTTGTCGTTGGCAGGCGTACCCGTGCCGTGGGCATTGACGTGCCCGATGTCGGCGGGCGTGAAGCCGCCCTCCTCGAGCGCCTGGCGCATGGAGCGCACGATACCCGCCCCTTCGGGATCGGGCGCAGTCATGTGGTAGGCATCGCCGGTCGAGCCATAGCCGGTGATCTCGGCGATGGGGGTAGCGCCACGATTGAGCGCATGTTCAAGTGATTCGATGACAAGCGCACCAGCACCTTCGCCGGCGACAAAGCCCTTGCGTCGCACGTCGAAGGGAAGTGATGCCTGGGTGGGATCTTCGGCCTTGGAAAGCGCGCCAAGGTTAGTGAATCCGGCGATGCAGATGGGCGAGACCGACTCCTCGGAACCGCCGACGAGCGCGGCATCGGCATAGCCATGACGGATGGCGCGAACAGCCTCGCCGATGTTGTGCGCACCAGTCGCGCAGGCGGTGACCACGTTGATGCACGCCCCGTGAATGCCATAGCGGATGGCGAGGTTACCGGCGGCAATGTTGCCGATCATGGTGGGGACGAACAGCGGGCTCACGCGCTTGGGGCCCTTCTCGGCAAGCGTCTCGAAGCCTTTTTGCAGCTCGTCGATGCCGCCGATGCCCGTACCAAACGCAATGGCCACGCGCGTGGAATCGACATCGTCCATGGACAGGGCCGCCTGGGCCATGGCTTCGTCAGCTGCGACCATGGCGTACTGGACGAAACGCTCGAAGCGGCGCGCCTCCTTCTTGGAAAGACCATGCTCGGTTCCGTCAAAGCCGCGTACCTCACCGGCATTATGAACCTCATATTCAGATGTGTCGAAACGTTCGATGGGCGCGATGCAGCATTGCTTGCCCATGACGGCGTCCCACAGTGCATCCACGCCAGCACCTGCCGGCGTAACGGCGCCCATGCCCGTGATGACGACGCGCTGCGTGCCATCCGGACGACGAAGGTTCATGTTCTCGTTTGTCGTGCTCATAGGGAAAGTCCTCCATCGATGCTGATTACCTGCCCGGTGATGTAGGAAGCCGCGGGACTCGCGAGAAACGCCACGAGGGCGGCCACGTCATCTGCCTCGCCCAGACGCCCGAGCCCAATCTGAGATGTGATGGCTTCCTTCTGCTGGTCGTTGAGCGCGTCCGTCATGTCGGTCGCGATAAAGCCCGGGGCAACGGCGTTGACCCTGATGTTGCGACGGGCGAGCTCCTTGGCGAGCGACTTGGTAAGGCCGATGACGCCAGCTTTGGAGGCGGCGTAGTTTGCCTGCCCCGCATTGCCCGCGATACCCACGATGCTGCTCATGTTGACAATGGCACCGCTACGCTGCTTCATCATGTACTTGGACGCAGCCTTGCAGCAGTTGAAGGTGCCCTTGAGGTTCACGTCGATGACGGCATCGAAGTCATCCTCGCCCATGCGTGCGATAAGACCGTCGCGTGTGATACCCGCGTTGTTGACGAGCACGTCGATGCGACCGAGCTCGGCGACCGCCTCGTCCACGAGGGCCTTAGCTGCCTCCGTATCTGCCACGTTGGCCACAACGGCAAGCGTGCGCACACCGTACTCGCTGGCAATCTCCTCGGCGGCAGCGCTCGTACGCTCGAAGCTCGAATCGCTCGAGCAGTTGAGGCAGACGTCATAGCCATCGGCAGCGAGTGCTCGTGCGCAGGCAAGGCCAATGCCGCGTCCTGACCCGGTGACAAGGGCAACGGGGCTGCCCTGATCGGTGTTACTCATCGCTTTCCCTCCACGTTTCCTCGAGCTCCTCGAAGCTCGGCCTATCCTGTATGCAAACGCGCGTGGCTTCTTTGTCGATGCGTCGTACCAGACCGCTCAGCACGCCGCCAAAGCCGACCTCGATGAAGGTATTCGCACCCTGTTCGCGAAGTGCCTCGACGCTCTGCTGGAAGCGCACGGGATGCGTGAGGTGATCGACCAAACGCTGACGCACGGTTGCCGCATCGAGCGGCGTGGCATCGGTATTGCAGATGACCGGAATGGCCGGCTCCTTGAAATCGACGGTCGCGAGGTACTCTGCAAACGGATCGCACGCCGCCTGCATGAGCGGGCTATGGAAGGCACCCTGCGTCGCCAGGCGGCTCAGCTTGCCGCCTTGCTCCTTCCAGGCTTCCTCCACACGCTCGATTGCGGGCACGGTACCGGCCACGACAATCTGGCCCGGGCAATTGAAGTTCGCGGGCGCAAGGACATCGCCTTGGGCGCATTGCTCGCACAATGCTAAGACGCTTTCTTCGTCGGCCTTGAGCAGCGCAGTCATCGCGCCCGGGTTCGAGCGCGCCGCCTCGTCCATGACACGCGAGCGCACGTCGATGAGGCGAAAGGCCTCCTCGTCAGTGAGCATGCCGGCCAAAGCGAGTGCGCTGATCTGTCCGAGCGAGAAGCCAAGCAGCGCGTCGGGCTGGATGCCGCGCGCCATGAGAGCGCGGCCGATGCCGATGGAAAGCGCGGCGATGGCAACCTGCGCGTTGCGCGTCTCGTTGAGTTGCGCCTGCGCCTCGTCGCCTTCGCTGTTGATGAGCGCCGCTATGTCACGGTCGAATACGTCAGACGCGCACTCGATCGCGGCTTTCACCTCGGGAACGCCAAAGAGCGAGACGCCCATGCCGGGCTTTTGCGACCCCTGGCCCGAGGCCATGAAGACCGTGCGGACCGGTCCGATTCCTTCAAGTTGAGCCATAACCTCAGTCTTCCTATGCGTCGGCATCTTCCAGGCAGCGGCCCTGACGGGCGTTGAGCTCGGCCATGGCGGCGAGGTCAAGCGCGCCGAGCGCCTCGGCCTCGGCCATGAGCTCGGCGATGAGCTCCTTAGCCGTCCCGCGCTTCTTCACGAGCGCGGCAACCTGACCGGCAAGGATGGAGCCGTTCTCCATATCGCCCTCGACTGCACGTTTGAGCGATCCTGCATACATGCCCTCGAGATCGTCGGGGCTGCTCGCCTCCATCTCGCGCTTGCGGCAGGCGCGCGCGAACTTGTTCTTGAGCCCGCGCACGGGATGACCCGTGCCGCGACCCGTCACGATCGTGTCGGAGTCCTTGGCGCCGAGCACCTTCTCCTTCCACGGATCGCACACGGTGCACTCGTCGATGGTGAGGAAACGCGTGCCCATCTGCACGCCCTCGGCACCCAACGCGAAGGCCGCGCAGATGCCGCGACCATCGGCGATGCCGCCAGCGGCGATGACGGGAATGGAAAC
>JABLTO010236728.1_pt1 | contig 20019 bp, 19 predicted proteins | sample 7160091 | NCBI WGS metagenome assembly JABLTO01 (sample SAMN14651225, study PRJNA627086) | human gut metagenome | isolation source: feces | host: Homo sapiens
CAAATCACCTTCGGTGATGGGATTTTGCCCCGTATGTCTCGGGATTTTGCCATATTCATGGCAAAACACCTCGCGGGATATTACCTGTGAACAGTAACACCTTTTCATCTTTTCAAAAAATTATATCATTCAATCTTATTATGGTCAAAGCTGTTGTTATCTACTGTCACTTTTTTTGACGACTGCATACAGTCCTGTTCTTTCTCACGCTCTTTTTTGCTTTCTCCGAGAAAGCTTCCCTCTTTTTTTACAATAAAATAACCAAATGCAAATATGGCAACTACGCTCACTGCCAGGAATATTGATGACATATATTATATCCCCCTTAATGTCAAATATGGAAACATTTCCGAATTGCTCTGTAATCCCCCAGCACCAGAAGCGTACTGTCCGACCTCAGAACAGTGTCTGCTGATATGGCCACGCTGACTTCTTCTTCATTTTTTATTGCCAGAATATTAATATTGTATTTTCTCCTGATCTCAAGTCCTCCGCCAGTTTTTCCAATCCATTCATCCGGTATTTCAACTTCAAAAATCGCATGAGCCGCATCCACTTCCATATAATCAAGAATATGGTCATCTGTGTAACGTATGGAGGCCCATTTTGCAACCTGTTTTTCAGGATATACCACTTTATCTGCACCGTTACGTAAGAGGAATTTTTCCTGAACATCACGTTCTGCACGTGAAATTACAAATTTTGCCCCAAGTTCCTTTAATAATGATGTCGTTTCAAGTGAATTCTGAAAGCTCTCACCAATTGTCACAAAACAGAGATCATAATTTCCTATCCCAAGGGACTTCAGAAATTCTGCATCTGTACTGTCCCCGATCTGCGCATTCGTAACAAATGGCAGAATTTTATCCACCCTTTCCTCATTGATATCTACTGCCATAATCTCATGTCCCATCTGGCTGAGCTGTTTTGCGATATGTTTGCCAAACCTGCCAAGTCCTATCAGTAAAACATTTTTCATAATTTTCTCTCTCCTTTATCCTACAGTTATTTTTTCCAATGGCAACTTTGCATTACTGGTATTTCTTCCTGAAAATACAGCATAAATCAAAGTCAGACCCCCGACTCTTCCCAAATACATAAGTACAATCAGTACCAGCTTTGATATAATGTGAAGGTCAGGTGTAATCCCGAGAGTCAGACCAACCGTTCCCACAGCCGATGCTGCTTCATACAGACAGGTCAGAAGAGGAAGGCCTTCACAGACACTGATCGTAATTCCTCCAAAGAAAAACAGCATAAAATATAACATAGCTATCGTCGCAGCATTTTTTATGATCCGTCCGTCAACTCTTCGTCCAAAAGCTCCGGCATCCTCCTGACTTCTGAAAGTTGCAAAAGCGTTCAGAATAAGCACTGCAAAGGTGGTCGTCTTCATGCCTCCTGCTGTAGAGCTTGGTGAGCCTCCGATCAGCATAAGAAAAATCATGACTGCCTTTCCCGCTTCGGTCATTATTGCCAGATCTTCTGTATTAAATCCTGCTGTTCTCGTTGTAACAGACTGAAAAACAGATGCCAGAATCCGTTTTCCGGCAGGCATATAATCAAAATCACACACCATGAAAAAAACTGCAGGTAAAAATATTAATACCATCGTGGTTATAAGAATTACCTTACTCTGCATTCGATATCGTTTAAAATTAAGTTTGTTCGTATAAACATCTTCCCATGTAAGGAAACCAATTCCGCCAATTATAATCAGCAGCATGATCACTATGTTAAGCCATATATTTCCTGCATAACCTGTGAGTGATACAAATCTATGTTCTGATGTTCCGAGAATATCAAATCCTGCATTACAGAAAGCCGATATAGAATGAAATACAGACATCCAGATTCCTTTTAACCCAAAATCCCGGCAAAACACAGGCATCAGCATCAATGCACCCAGAAACTCAATCAGAAATGTTCCTTTAAGAATAAACCTGGTCAGTCTGACAATTCCTCCTACTTTAGGAGCGGAAATAGCATTCTGCATAGTGCTTCTCTGCATGAGTGAAATTTTTCTTCCGGCCAGCATGACAACTGATGATGCAACCGTCACAACACCAAGTCCTCCGGTCTGTATAAGAACCAGAATAACTGTCTGCCCGAATAACGACCAGTAACTGCCTGTATCCTGCACGACCAGCCCCGTCACACATACCGCTGAAGTCGATGTAAAAAGTGCTTCGTTAAATGGAGTTATAACACCCTCCGCTGAAGAAACCGGCAGCATCAATATGAATGCTCCTGCCAGGATTACTCCTGCAAATCCCAGAATAATCAGCTGAAACGATGTCAGATGTTTTCTTTTATGTGAATTTTCCGGCATAAATAATTTTTACTCCTTTATTGATGGTTCTGACAGCATTACCTTAACTTCGCATTTTATTATATATATCTTGATTCAAAGATAGTGTAAGATTATCTGCTTCGATATTAAGATTGTATAAAGACTCATTCCAATTTCCAACAAACTAACGCAAATCGTATGGAAACAGGAAGGATCCCCAAACAAGTAATACTTGTTATTTTCTCAGAAAAATTTTATTATATTAAAAAGAATTGAATTATAATTTTATGATAAGGGGATTAAAATGGCACAGATTATATTAGCCTTCAGACTTGATAAAGAAAAGTTAAAAACAGTTCGCTCTACTGCTCAGAAAACCGGATTTCAGGTAAAAGAAATATCTCGAAAAGATTATAGTCAGAAACTTGGTACTCTCGCAGGAATTGAGGGATTTTCCAGGAAAAGACAGCTGTATGACGGTCCGGAATTTCCCCTGGAAATGATGGTTTTCTCCGGAACCGATTCTACACAGCTTGATACTTTCCTGAACGATTACAAACAGACCGGGGCTCAGCCTGTTCCATTAAAAGCAGTCATTACCCCGCATAATATATTCTGGACTGCGGAATATCTGTATAAAGAATTGCTGAAAGAACATATGCATTTCAACCGTTAGTGCTTTTGTTTTTCATACGTTTTTTTAATCATGTCAGCAACACCCTCCATTACGTCATCCTTTGTAAGAATCTTAGTGCCAAGCTGCATCAGTTCGACTACTGTTTTTCCATCTCTTGCAAGTTCCAGGAGTTCAGAACTGATATACGCAAGTGACTCCACGTAATTCAGTTTCAGACCTCTTTCCTTTCTGTCTTTGGCAAGATTTCCTGCCATGTGAAGCATTAATTTTTCCTGTTCTTTGGGATTCAGCCTCATGATATTTCTCCTTTCGAATTGTGTGGATCATAAAATTTTTATACGTGTATAGGACAAAAAAGAGCAGACAACGAGATTCTTTTCAGACCCCATTGTCTGCTTTCAGCATAAAAATTATATACGGCACTATAACTTGCATTGTTTTTATAGTCAAGATAATTTTATTTATTTTTCTTAACCATATTTTCTACTGCTGATACCCAGGCATGATCCGGATCATTGGATCTGAAGAAGCCCTGATGTTCTCCTGCCATCAGCCACAGGAAATATGTATTATATCCAGGAGCACCTACTGTTGTATGATAGCCTTTGGGAAATTCTACCAGTTCATCCTGTTTTACACGATAAGCTTCATCAAACTCCCCGTCCTTGGTGTACATACATTGTACTGCAAATCCCTGTTCCGGCTGGAAAAGGAAATAATAAATCTCTTCAAGAATTCCTTCATCAGGCATCCGGTCCTCATCATGCTTATGTGGTGGGAAACCAGCCCAATTTCCTGGTGTAATAAATGCCTCTCCTATGCAGAGTCTTTTCGCATTACTCCGTCCATCAATAATAAAATGCGTATCCCTTTCCCATGGTTTTACTCCAAGGACACTGGAAGTCACATGTTCCGGAGGAAGCATCTGTGGCTCGGAATCTTCTTCTGAAGGAGTATCACATACAGCAATTTTTACATGTTCGCAGCCGGTAAACGTCGCTTTTTTGTGTCTCGGAATATAAACACTGTAAGCTTTTCCTCCAAATACATTTGTTCGTCCGCCAACAGCTTCCCACTTAATATTATCTACCTCTACATCTGCATGACCGCCCAGAAAAATAAATGCATATTCTTTTTCTTCTGTTTCGATCACTACCTGATCACCTTTCATCAACTCGATAATCCCAAATTCCAGCATTTTTAATGAGCATTTTCCAATTTCACATAATTTTGTATAACCGATAGTTGGTACATATGTTTTTTTATAATTCATATAAAATTCCTCCCGTTTCGTTTTGAAATCTGTTATTGCTCTTTACCCTGGTAAATCTTTTAATACCTCTTTCCAGTCAGCCACAATTCCATAATCTGCATAATCAAAAATAGATGCGCGACTGTCATTATTGATGGCAACAACCTTAACAGAGCCAGACATTCCCGCCAGATGCTGCACAGCTCCACTGATTCCTACAGCAATGTAAAGATCAGGGTGTACTGTAACTCCTGTCTGTCCTACCTGACATGCATATGGTGCAAAACCTGCGTTTACCGCCATTCTCGATGCACCCAGGGCTGCTCCTGTTTTTTTTGCAACTGAAGCCAGAATCTCAAAATTTTCTCTGGATCCAATTCCCATTCCGCCTGCCAGAACAACTCTGGCCTGGCTCAGCGGACTTGTTTCTTCCTGAGGTAAAAAAGAAAGAAGTCTCACTCTTCCCTTCAGTTCAGGACTGAATTCGCCTATGGAACAAGGTCTTTTTCTTTTTTCTACAGGATGGTATATTCCCGGTCTTACTGTTGCCATTTTTATTTCACTTAAAGACTTTATAAAAGCCAGCAAATTATTTCCCATGGCCGGCCGTATCTGGAGCAGTTCTCCTTTTTCATCCAGTGTCAATTCTGTACAGTCCGCTGTAAGTCCTGCTTTCAGAAATCCTGCAAGCATCGGCATGATCACCCGCATCCTGACATCTGCCGGTGCCAGAATTATTTCGGATTTCCATTGTGTTTTTATTTTCTTACCAAGGCAGACTGCGACAGCATATTCATCCGAAAATCCCTGTGGGAGATTCATGATATCCACTTCATCTGCACCATAACGCAATGCGGCTTTTGCCTTCTTTCTGTTTGTTACTACGACATGAACTTTTCTCTTTTCTGCCTCTGCCAGATAAACAGCCCTGGAAATAAGCCCATAATCTGTTTCATACAGACAAAGGACCAGAATTTCCATACTCATATCAGAGCCTCCCTGATCATTTTCTTAAGTCTCCTGGCTCCCTCGGCCGGATCTGTTTCTTTTATGCATTTCCTTCGATCACTTTTAATTCCTTCAACTTTCAGAACTTTTGTTAATGATCCCTTCTGACCACAGTTTTCGTCTGTTATCCCCAGATCATCCATTGTCCAAATCTCAACCTTTTTGTTTCTTGCCAGCCGCATTTGTCTTATCCCCGGAAGTCTCAGCGAATATGAATATTCACAGACAGAAACTATTGCCGGCATATCTGTTTCCAGCTTTGCTGTTCCTTCTTCCAGGATTCTTTCAAGCAACAGATAGTCTTCTTTCACTTCTACTTTATTTACATTCGTCACACAGGGAATTTCAAGTACGGCTGCCAATTCCCCCGGAACCTGTCCTGTTTCTCCGTCAATGGCTTTTCTTCCACATAAAATCAGATCATAATCTCCAATTTTTTTAACGGCTTCTGCCAGTACCCTGGCTGTGGCAAAGGTATCAGAACCAGCCATTCTGGAATCTGTGAGAAGAACTGCTCTGTCTGCACCTCTTACAAGTAGTTCCTGCAGAATATCTTCCTGACTTTTCAGTCCCATACACAGAATGATGATCTCAACCTGATCTTTATAATGCAAAGCTACCTCCAGTGCTGAAGAATCTGCAATATTCAACTGATGCGCCACACCTTTTCTGTCCATCCTGTGCTGTTTGTCCATTTTTACAGCAGATGTCGGTACCATTTTCACACAAACCAGTATTCTTTTCATATCAACAGCATTCATCCAGTACGGTGTAAATATCTTTCAGTTGTTTACCCTGCGGAATTGTACGCTGCAGACATTCCAGTGACTGAGGACTTGCTGTCAGCATAATTTCTGCCTTTGTTCGAAGCAGATCATCCCATCGTCCTTTCGCTGCTTTTTCAGTTATTTCCGGCATATATGCAAGGGTCAGTGAATTACCGCAGGATTTTGCAAGTTCCAGGTGATTAAACATTTCTGTCAGTTTATAGCCTGCCGCTTTTGCTATATCTCTTCCAGATTCAAATTCATGGAAAGTACGCGCTGCACGGTCATCATCATGGTATGCAGCAAGCCCTTCTGCCTGTTTTTTCACAGAAATCCTGCCCTCTTTCAGAAGACCTGCTATGTATACAGAAGCTCCTGTTACAGGTGTTTTAATTTCACATTCCCATTCCGGGTATTTCTGTTTCATAATCTGTTCATCATAACTGTCCAGGACCACCACTTCTTCTGCTCCGGAATTATTAATAGCTTCTGCACATTTTACCGCCTGCTGCCTTACTTCATCTACATACCCCATAAGGTCACCCAGCATTGCACCTGAAGTTGGTTCATCTTTTAATACCATATAAGAAATGCCGGCTTTTTTCAGGATATTCAAAAGCGCTTTTACCATATCCGGAGTCTTATGAACTGCTGCTTCACCTGCGTATACAAGAATTTTTCCCTTTTCAGGTGCATCAAAAACGACTGCATCTTCTTCATAAATGCTTCCTTTTTCTTCTTCTCTGTCAATAAGCTTCATAACCTCTTCCGGTTCCAGATCCTGTACTACTGCCTCTGTGCGCGCTTCTCTGATAAAAAGAGGTGGTTCATATCCGGTAGCGCAATCATTGGTACAGGCATCGCAAAGGAAACATTCATACATGGCTTTTGCCATATCTTTATCGTATGTTTCTCCTCTTGCAATCATCGAAAGGAGAAGTCCCTTTGCTCTCGGTGTGTTTACTTCTTTTCCTGTCTGAAGCTGTACCGGACAAAGATGACGGCACATCCAGCAAAATCTGCATTTATCAGCATGTTTGTTTGCAATCTGACTAATCATTTTTCTCTCCTCCCTTTACAGTCCAAGTTTATACGGATTCATGATACCGTTTGGATCCAGTGTTTTTTTCAGTCCTTCCATCACTTGGAATGCAGGTCCATACTGTTCTTTCATAAGTCTGGACAGTTTCAGCCCGATACCGTGATGGTCATTGATCACTCCACCGTTTTTCATTGCAGCCCGGACTCCTGTATTCCATATCTGATTATGTAACCTCAGAGCCTCTTCCTTATCTTCCGGTGGGTTATCCATGATAAAACGGTCGTAAATCATAGTTCCCCAGCCATACCAGTGAGAACAATGTGCAATAAATTTTACTCCCGGGAAATTTGTTTCTATAGCTTCTTTCATAGCCCAGTATATTTTTTCAATGTGGGAGAAATCTGCAACTGTATCCATGGTTCCGAACATCTGCGGAATATCCATGATATTATCCGGATAGAAAAATGTGATTCTGTTTTCAAACCATTTTTCACCATAATCACTTCCCATATCCCTGCCACCGTGTTCTGCACAGATCTTCATAACAATTTTCATTTCAATATCAACTATTTCTTCAATTCCCTCCAGGGTAAGATTCATGAAATTTCCTTTTTCTTCTACACCGATAATCTTTTTAATAATAGATACCGTTTCTGCTTCATCAAAAAGTCTCATGATTGAAGGCTGTACCTTCTGCATAATATCCCTTCCTGCAGCCAGTCCATCTGCCATGCTCGGGAACATAAACGCTCTGTGCTTACGGCATTCCGGCTGTTCAAAAAGCCTAAAGGTTGCTTTTGTGATCACACCCAGAGTTCCCTCCGACCCGATAAACATCTGGTTCAGATCGGGTCCTGCCGCATGTTTTGGTACCGGAAGCGTATTTATGATATCTCCATTCGGAAGTACAACCTCCATGCTCATGCACATATCATCGATTTTTCCATACTTGGATGAAAAAATACCAATTCCTCTATGACCTAATGCACCACCGATAGTTCCGCATGTCAGACAGGACGGGATATGCATACAGGAAAATCCTCTTTCGTTTGCATACCATTCCAGCTGCTGAAAGATCATTCCTGCCTCTGCTGTAATAGAATGTGCATTTTCATCAATATCAATAATATGATTCATACGTTTCATATCCAGAAGAATGCCACCAGCCATTGGAAGCGCACCTCCCTGGGATCCCGAACCGCCGCCCCAGGTGTGAACCGGAAGTTTATAATAATTTGCAATCTTAATGACTTTGGAAACTTCTTCTGTATTTCCCGGTCTGACAATAATATCTGCCATAGGCCCCTGGCTTCCTTTGTCCTCCCACATACGGCTTATCCAGAAATAGTCAACACTATATGTATCTTTTTCGCACTTGCTGGTGGATACATTTTCTGTTCCTACTGCATCTTCCAGTTCAAACTGGATCATATTGCTCATAAAAGATTTTACCTGCATAATTTTCCCTTCCTCTCATTTCTGTTTTATAATCTGGCAGTTTCTTTTCTGTTTTTTATAAATTCCTGTACCTCTTCAAATCCCGGAATTCCTTCCTGTGCCCCAAACCTGGTACACTTCAGTGCAGACGTAGCAGAAGCAAATTCTGCTGCTTCATAAATATTCATTCCTTTTATTCTGGCTGCAAGAAAAGCCCCGTGAAAAGTATCTCCCGCTCCATTACTGTCAATAGCATCTACAGGAAATACTGGATACCGTACTGCTTTATTATCTTCCCAAATAAACCCGCCTTTTTTTCCCTGAGTGATGATCAGTATTTCCGGATGATATCTTTCCATAAGAACAGAGGCTGCTTTTTCTGTATTTTCTGTCCCTGTAATTTTCAACACAAATTCTTCTGACGGAATAAGTATATCTACAAGAGGCAGAAGTCTTTCTATTCCTGGATAAGTACCTCCTGCATCCAGGCTGACCTTCACTCCGTATTCATGCGCTTTTTCTGCCCCGTAAACAGCAGCTTCCAGCTGATGTCCGTCCAAGTGCAAATATTTCACACATTTCAGTACATTCAAATCTATATCTTTTTTGCCCGGCGGATCAACTGTTCCCTTATTCCAGATACAGGTTCTGGAAGAATTTGCAATATTAAGAAGTACAAAACTATGGAAAGAAATGGCATTTTTTATCACTCGTACATGTTTTGTCCCTACTCCATATTCTCTGAACTTTTCAAGAATAAATTTCCCGTATGTATCATCGCCTACCGTACCCATATACTCTGCCTGAATTCCCAGTTTGCTCATAGCCACCAGTGCTGTAGCACAGGGACCTCCGCACTGAATCTTTGTAGAAATTCCCTGCATCTTTGTATCTTCCTCGGGAAATCTGTCGGCTGTCATGAGAATATCAAAAAGGGCTGAACCAATTCCTGCTACTTCTGTCATCTGGTCTGTGCTCCTAACAATTTAATCTTACTGACAGCAAATTCCTTCACTGACTCTATCGGCTTTTTCATAAACATATCTACTGCAACAAGGCTTCTGTCTGTACGAAATACTTCATCCAGAAACGAGCAGCACACATCTGTTCCAAAATTAATTTTTCGTATTCCAGCTTTCACAGCTGCCTGTATCTGATCATCCGGCACTCCTGACCCGCCATGAAGAACAAGCGCTGCCGGAACTGTCTCATGTATTTCTCTGATTCGGTCTATAGCCAGCTCTGGTGCTTTTTTATAATGCCCATGTGCGGTACCTACCATAATGGCCAGGGCCCGTACCCCTGTTTCTTTTACATATCTTTCAGCATCTTCTGCCTTTGTAAACTCATTTCCCACACCATCTTTTGCCATACCGATATGTCCAAGTTCTCCTTCTATACTGACACCTGCTGAATCTGCAAGTTCTACTACTTCCTTTGTGGATCGTATATTTTCTTCCAGCGGCTGTGTAGATGCATCGATCATCACACCTGTTGCTCCATATCTCAGTGCACGGATCACCTCTTTTTTTCCAGCTCCGTGATCCAGATGAAAAGCGGCCGGTGTCTTCAGATCTTCTATAGCCTGAAGAATAGTCGGTGCCATATATCTGGCTTCCTGATTATCAAAAAGTCTGCTGTACATCTGAAAAATCACCGGCGCTCCCGTTTCTTCTGCCGCATTCATAACTCCCAGCATTGTCTCCAGATTGTAAACATTAAATGCCGGTATGGCACAGCCTCTTTTCTCTCCAATTTCCAGAATCTCTCCAAGATCGTAGCGCATTTTTCTACCTCCTCCGTTATTGCGTTTATCTTTATTGGTAACTATTCTTCTACTGTGTCATATTCCAGAGCCGGAATATACTTACAGAATTCCTTTACAATTTCACTGTATGATCCTTCTATCTCAGACATATGATGAATATATGGCCCTTCTATCAGCTTTCTTTCCCATTTAGACAGATTCTTGAATTTTGCCCACAGATAAGTGCCAAAAGTATACGGTCCGTCTGCGCTGTCGCACTCACCTGTAAGAATAGAATACTTTCCATTATCCTGTTCCATACGTGCTACTGTATAATGACCTTCTTTCACAGCAAACCACTGTCTCATATTCACACATTTACATGGGATATCATCTCTTTTCATAGAATATGCAAAAGGACCGCAATGCCAGAGAAGTTCTATATTTCTGTCTTCCGGATGTCTTGTTGTAAATTCTCCGAGGAATGGTTTATGCTTTCCAAAAGAAGCACTTGCTAAAAGCACCTGAGTAATGGTTGCATGCATGTCACTTTCGCAGCCAATTATGTAACCCATATCTGCAAGGATTCCATAAGCAGTACATGGCATTGCCCCTACCAGAAGCTGCATAGCTGTCCAGCATTCTGCCGAAACAGCATCTACCTGATACTCTTCAAAAATATTTTCATACAAAAGAACAAAAGCATACATTTTTTCAAGCATCGGTGTACTCAGATCATCCACTTCATACATTTTTTCAATTTTTGCAGCGCCTTCTTTCAGTTCCTTCTGACATTCATTCAATATCCTATCGTATTTATCCTTAATAACAGCCAGATTCACAGGAATCACCTGAATGCCAAATTTCTGCATCAGTTCACCCTCATTAAAAATAACCGAACAGAAAGGTTTTGGTCTTAACCCCACCTGGGCAATCCTGAGGCCTGTGAAGTTCTTTACCATACAGGCTACTGCTGCAAAATCCCTGAGTCCTTTATCAAACAGAGGATCTTCGATAAAGCAGTTTTCAATATAGGTAAAAGGAATATTCATCCTTTCAAGCTGACGGCTCATTCCGAACAAACCACACTGGGTATCTGTATATCTGGTTCCATCTTCCAGAAAAGAATCATCCTGTGGTCCCCAGAGAAGTACAGGCTTCGCCATGGCTTTACATACCATTCCGGCAACCTCTTCATTACCAAAATTTCCATTGATCAGAAAAACGGCATCTACTTTTTCTTCCTGGAAACGCTTTATCACAAAAGGCACATCTTTTTCGTTATAGAGAACATTTACATCATTTATCCCGTCCAGATCCACAAAAGAAATATGATCATCGGTGAAATGCTTTTCAATATACGCTACTGCTTTGTGACATCTTTCCTCTGCTTTTTCCCAGTTAAAAATCCCCGGTCTCGGGGTTACATCCCGTCTGATAGGAACCAGTCCTATCTTTACCTGATAGTTCAGCATAATATCCCTCCATTTTTGTGTTTGTTTCTTGCTATCCCATTTAAAATCCTGAAATAATTTTAGCATCACAAAATATTTCTGAACATTTACCTTACTTACGAATCCTATTCGGTTTGCTATTTAAGATATATATACTGAATACAGAGAACCTGCTGACGACAGCCCCTTGCATACTTTGGTATAAAAATATCCTCAGGACTTTCCGCTATCGGAATATCCTGAGGATACTTTCATATTTTATATTAATTAATCTTCCCAGTCCAGATCATCAAGATCATCAAAAACATCGCTGTCTTCCAGAACAGGTTCCAGACAGCTGAATGGAATAATAATGGTTACTTTTACGCCACCCTCTTTTCTATTGTGCACTTCCATTTTTCCTTTTTCTCCATATAGTACATTTAATCTTTCTTTTACATTAAAAATACCAATGCCACTTTGTTCTTTTGATGGAGTTCTCTGATTTTTCTGAAATGCTTTTTCCATTTCTTCGCTAAGTCCGTACCCATTATCTTTTACAGTAATAATAAGATTCTCATCCTGTTTATAAGCATGAATTCTTATTCTGGAGCTTTCATTTTTGCTTTTTACTCCATATTTCAGCGCATTTTCCACAATAGGCTGTACAATCATTGTAGGAACCATTGCATTCTTTGCCTGTTCCCTGGCAGCATATTCTGTATGCAGCTGGTTTCCATGAATAAAACTGTAAATTTCCGTATAATCTTTAAGACTGTCAAATTCCTGCTGCACTGTAATAAAGGTTTTTGTAGTATTCGTTGTGATATTTCTGAAATATCTGCTGATATGCAGAACTGCTTTTTCGATTTTTTCATACTCATGCATTTTCGCCAGTGCGCCTATTGTTTCCAGTGCATTATAAATAAAATGCGGCCTTATCTGTGTCTGCAGCGAACGATATTTATATTCCAGCATCTCAATTTCCACATCTTTTTTTGCCTGCTCCTGACAGACCACTTCGTCTACCAACTCTGAGATACGGTTTGTCATATAGTTAAAGGTTCCCGCAAGCTGGCTGATGTCATCATCTCCTTCTACCGGAATACTTGAATCCAGTTTTCCTCTTGCTACCTCATGCATGGACTGCTGCAACTGCTTCAGTTTTTTTACAACTGATTCCGTCAGAACAAAAATAATAACAATACCTACTGCCATACCAAGAACTCCGTAAACTACTCCAAGGTAAACAATCTTTTCCTGCGCTTTCTGATAAGCTTCCATGGTCGAAATTCCAACAGTTGTCCACTGATCCCGTGTATACTGCTCTGCATAATATATTTTGTTTTTATAATAAATCTTTGAAATATTTTCTCCTGATTTTAACCGACGGGCAATTTCCTTCTTTACATTCTCTGGAAGCTTTCTACCTGCCCACGTAAGATACCCCTCTTCTCCGAAAAAGAGGAACGAATGGTCTGTATAAATATCGCTTATCGCATATGGATTTTCCCTAAAATGAACCACCATTCTTCCTACAAAACACAAAGGTTCGATATCGTATACTTCCTTCAGAATATATACGTCCCCGTCTTCGCATCTGTACCACTGATTTGAGCCATAAGTTCTCTCCTTATATTTATCCAGAAGCCCCTGGCAGTTCTTACGTATAGTGGAAAGATTTTCCTTCTTTATGGTGTATTTTGCTCCTGAATCTATCCTTGTCCCATCTGCCATTTCCAGCATTACATAATCATATTCTGTGGAATGTGTCACCATCTGAGCTACTGCCGTATGAAGTTCATCTTTTTTCTCCTGATATTTTTTCATAAATGAGGGAATCTGAAAAGTAACACTTCTGGCATAAATAGCATCCGTAATATTTTTTTGATTTTCCTGAAAATTAAGGCAAACCTGGTTTGTCAGCATACTTAAATTGGAAATTCCTACTTCTTCAGATGCTTTTACAAACATTCTGGTCTGGGACAAAGTTACTATCAACACTACCACCAGAATAGCTATACTGTTTACCACCATAAGCTTTGTAGTAAATGACAGCCTTTTCCATTTTCTTCCCATTGACATTTTCATTTTTTATTCCCCTCTGCTTCTGAAACGATATTCTGTAGGGCTCATACCTTCTACCTTTTTAAATACATTATAAAAACTTATATAGTTTTCATAGCCAATGGCATACGCAATATCTTCCACTCTCATACGTGTATCATCCAGCATATTTTTTGCCACATTTAATTTTGCCTGGATAATATGCTGTCGGTAAGTATATCCTGTTTCTTTCCTTATAAGCGCTGAAAGATAATTTGGACTTACAAAGTACTGTGCAGCCACACTTTCCAGTACCAGTCCCTCCGTTACATGATTCTTTATGTATTCAAGAACGTTTCTTACAAGGACAGAATTTGCAGGAACAGATGTCTTATCCAGCTCTTCAAAAAAATCATCCAACCACTTTTTTGCTTCTTCTGCAGAATTCAGCTTTGTAATATCATAAACAGCAAGATCCAGAGAATTTGCCCATTGTACCTGTGTTGCTTTATCTTCAATAACTTTACTGCAGAAAAACATCAGCATCAGACGAATGATTCTGAATTTTCCACGACTCTTTTCACAGATAATATCCCATAACGAATCTGCTGAATAAGAATCCACTTTTTGTGCCATCTTGCAGCACATCTGTTCCACTTCCATCAGCCGGCTATGCTGAGAACTTTCCAGATTCTGTACTCCAAAATATTCCACATTGGTATGCCGTCCATAAATATCATGCCATAGCATGGTCTTGCGACTTTCCTGATATGATGTATAAAGTTCTTCTTTTGAAGTATGGACTCCACTGATTGCCACTGTAACACTCATCATATTCTGAATCAGGATTTCCGCTACCGATCTTGCTGCTGCCTGCCAAGGAAGTTCCCTGTCATAAAGCCCGCAGAACAAAACCAGTTCTTCATCCAGCACTGTACTGACTACTTTTACATAATCCGGAAAAGAAATAAAATCCATCCGCCGTATCATAGGCCCGGACAGCCCGGCTTCACTACCTATTACAATAAAGAAATAACTTTCGGGAAGTTCCCTGAAGCACTGCCAGAATCTGTTCTCTCCGTATCCGTTATTCACTCCGCCCGTGAGCACTGCCAGAAGCTGTGTTCTGTGCATAATTGTATGTTCTCTGTCTTTTTCGTCTTCTATGTTTTTATCTTTTTCCAATGAACAGACTGCCTTTATCAGCGAATTTTCAAGTTCTTCATTATCTACTGGTTTTAATATAAAATCAAAAGCAGACAATTTTATTGCTTTCGTTGCATATTGAAATTTATCAAATCCTGTAAGAAAAATGATTCTTGTATTTTCCAGTTTTTCGCCCAGTTGTTCTACCATAGTAAGTCCGTCCATCTCCGGCATATGTATATCCGTAATCATAATATCCGGCTGGTCATCTTTCATCATTTCAAGTCCTTTTTTTCCATCGTAGGCATAGCCGGAAACCTGCAGTCCCAATTTTTTCCATGAAATTGTTTTACACAGTGCATCTACAGTTGTTACATTATCATCAATGATCATTACTTTGTATGCCATTTCCTTCACTCCATTTCAGTATCTCTTTATAGCACAAATGCCCAAGCCATCACACCGGCAATGGCTTGGGTTTTATTTTTTTTCTTTATTTCTTTATCCTTTTACTGCTCCTGACATAACTCCACTTACAACGTATTTCTGAAGGCAGAAATATAGGATCAGTATAGGCAGCATGGCCATGATGAAAAAGGCAAATGCCAGATTCAGTTCTGCCGTATTTTCATTAAAATAAATGATCTGTGCCAGTGGAAGGGTTCTGCTTGTTTTTTCTCTCAGAAGAACCACTGCAGTATTATAATCATTCCATACATAAACCGTATTCAGTACCAGCTGTGTGGCATTGATAGGTTTCAGAAGAGGAAATACAATATTCCAGAATGTTTTCCACATATTACATCCATCAATGGCCGCCGCTTCTTCCAACTCCCGTGGAACTGTTTTTACAAAGCTTGTAATAACCAGGATACTGATAGATATCTGAAGTCCTGACCTGGCAATAATAAATCCGATATTAGTACTGATCAGATTTGAATTATACAGATTCAGATACAACGGTAACATAATACACTGAAATGGTATCAGCGTTCCCATTGTAAAAACCGTATACATGATCTGATAAAATCTGGAATTATTTCTTGCCAGCACCCAGGCAACCATAGAACATACCACCATAAGGATCAGTATGGTTGGGATTGTAGTAAGAATACTGTTTTTCAGTCCGATAAGGAACTGCTGATTCTCCGTAATAACCCTGAGATAATTGCTTAATGTAGGTGTTTTTGGCCAGGCCAGATGATTGACCGTAATTTCATTTTTAAATTTAATTGAATATATGAAACTGATATAAAAAGGTATCAGTGTTATAATCACAAATATCACTCTTGCTACATTCAGAAGTATCTGCTGTAAGAGTTCTCTTTTTTTCATGGAACCATTTACTTTCAGTAATGAGGTTTTTTCCATTATGCTTCCACCTCCGCTCTTCTGAAGAAATAAGTTACCACCCTGGTCATTACAACCAGAACTATGGTAAGCATAACTGCCGCTGCCTGTCCAAGCCCGGCTTTGCTGTAGCCAAATATGTAATCATAAATAAACATGGCCGATGTCTGTGCAGACTCCATATTTCTTGCAACCGCCATAGGATAATCAAAACATTTCAGTCCCCATGCAAGAAGAAGTGTTACATTTGATGTAAATGCCGGCACCAGCATAGGCAGTGTAATATAACGGAACTGCTGCAGACCGCTGGCTCCTGATACCTTTGCTGCCTCATAATAATCCAGTGGTATTGCCTGCAATCCTGCGATATAAATCAACATACAGTATCCCATATCTCTCCATATGGCAATAATGGCCATTCCAAATACCACATGCTGTGACTGCCCCAGCGGACTTGGTATACTTAAAATAGGTGTTACAACATCCGTAAATACATAGCTCCATACAATCGCAGCACTGATCAATGCCGTTGTAAATGGTACAAATAACATAGTTCTGCAAAAATTCGCAAACCTTGATGATCTGTAGAGCATCATTGCAAAAGCAAGTCCCAATGCATTTGCCCCTATCTCATAAATCACAGTAAACTCAATTGTATGCCCGAAAGACGCCCGAAAATAGGGATTCTGAAGCATCAGTATATAGTTTTTTAATCCATTGAATATTTTTTCTCCACCAATAATACTTTTCCAGTTTGTAAAAGAATATGGAATCCCCTGGAAAAACGGTACCAGCACTACATAAGCAAAAAGTAAAAATCCCGGAAGCATAAACAGAAGATTTCCATACAATTTACGTCTGCCTCTTGAAGTCATATGAACTTTTACCGGGATGCTTGTACCATTTCCTCCGTGTTGAGACACTTTAGACATAGAAATCCCTCCCAAAATTCAAAATCAGCTGCCTGTACTTTTCTGTAACAGGCAGCCTTTTTTACCTGTATTCATTCAGTCTGATCCGAACCGATCATTCGCCTTCCGCAATATCCTGATCAAATTTTGCCTGCATATTCTCAAGACATTCATCAGCACTCATATCGCTTCCATTGCTGTAGCTCTCTGCAAATGAAGTCAGATATGTCCTCCAGTCAGATGTAAACTGACTGTCAAATGGTTTTGTAAAATCTCCATAATGAGAGATATTTCCAGTTGCTTTAATTTCTGCCAGTGTTTTTACAATTTCCGGAGTAGATTCTGCAACAGATCCATTCAGCAGCGGCATCCAGGATTTTGCTGACCAGGAAGCTGCGCCTTCTGTTACCCAGTATTCCATAAACTCTGTGGCTACATCAAAGTTTTCCGCATTTGGATTAACCATAAAGCTCTGGTCAACCTGAACATTAAGTTTTGCGGAACCCTCATCATCTATAGGCTCTACAAAGAATCCATATTCAAAATCCGTACCTTCTATCAAAGATTCCAGATCACCGATTCCCCATGTGCCAAAGTACATCATTGCCGCTTTTCCGGAAGTGAATACTTCAAGTGCTGCATTCTGATCATTGGTCATGGCATCATCCCTCATCCATGCCAGACGTTCTGCCCACAGGTTCAGTCCATCTTTGAAAAAATCATAATCTTTAAGTTTCTTTTCGCCATTCATCAGTTTTTCAAATACGTCATTCTGGCCTTCATCCAGGGCCTTTGTCCATACATAATTACGCATTTCAATGTCACCGAAAACAGCATCTCCAAATGCATGTGCCCACGGATCAATTCCGGAGTCTGCTATTTTTTGACAATCATCCAAAAGTTCTGTATATGTTTTTGGTTCTTCTATTCCCAGATCCTTAAAAATCTTCTTGTTATAAAAAACACCCCATGATTTAAAATCTATTGGGAAACCATAGATTTTGCCATCTGCTGATACATCCCCAAGATCTCCAGATGGAAGATTCAGTGATTTAATAGTTTCATTATCAGAAAGATCTGCTACATATCCCTGTTCTACCAGATCCGGATACAGTCCCGGATTTCCCATTATAATCTCCGGCTGATCTCCGCCCGCCAGTGCAGTCTGAAGCTGCGGAAAGTAGTCTGTTCCCTGATTATAAAAAACATTATCCCAGGTAATATTGTATTCCGGATGTGCCTCCGCGAAAGCAGATTCAACTGCATCCAGTCCGGCCTGTTTTGATGACTGTGTCATATAATGGAATACTGTGATGGAAACATCTTTTGTATCACCTGCACTTACCACAGTTGCTGCCATTGGAATTGTCATTGCTGCACAGAGACAGATTGCCATACCACGCCTGAATGATGTCTTTTTTTTCATGTTTTTACCTCCATTTTAAATTTCCTTCTCCAATTGATTGAATCTGATCAGCTTCATTGTGGTTTTATTATATTATGGTTTTGTATATTTTTCCATTTACTTCACTTTGTATAATCTTAACTTTTTATACTCATTGAATATAATATCATATATATATTCTGTTTTTCTATTCACTTTTACCCACTTATGTATGCCCATTTTACGGCATTCACTAAAATTTGCATAATTTCCTTCTGATAATATACCGGATATGTTTCGTGCCCTGCCTGCATATAAAAAATATTCCCTTTCCCCCGCTTCCAGCAGCACCCTGATCGAAAAATTTCTTTATTTTCTGTCACTGTAATAAAAATCTGTTCTTCTGGCTGTGGAATTTCAAAATATTCCCAGTATGTTTCATCTTTCGGAATTTCAAAATATTTCACATTGATTCCTTTCACGATAGGATGATCCTGTTGCATAATCCAGTACCTCTGGCATTCATCATTTTCACGCCAGTTCAGTATCTGCGTTCTGGTTCCCATCAGAGCTGAAAATATTTTGGATGCATGCGCAGAATGCAAAAAAATTATCCCCATTCCATCCAGAACCCTGCCGCAGACATCCTTTACATGACAGTCCTCCAGTTCTCTCCAGTGTTTATGGCTCCAGAAAATAAGAACATCAGCCCATTGTAGTATATTCTTTTTCAATCCCTGTTCTTCATCCTGCATGGTAGCAGTGCGAACCTTTATCTCTTTATCATTCTCCAGAATTTCCTTAAGTCTTCCTTCGATACCATGTGGATATATTTTTCTCATTCTGTCTGCATGCTCAGGTAACGGGCGGTCTTCTGCCCATATTAATACATTGATCATTTTATTTCCTCCATAGACACCCATCGCTTTTCCTTTGAAGACTGTATACAGGCTTCCACAAAGCAGTTTCCCCTCCAACCATCTTCAAAAGTAGCATAATCCTTTTTTTTCACCCTATAGGATCCTGTTCGGACAGATTCATAAAATGCATTCATTGCATTTACCAGTGCCTCTCTCCAGCCCATAACATGCCCTGTCGGAAGAGTAATGTATGGAACAGTTTCCGGGCAGCAATAATCTCTGTTCATATAAACCGTTTCATTACCCTTTGCCCTGTTTCCGATAAAAAAGCGGTCATCCTGCTGCTGTTCCCATGCATACTCATGCTTTTCCCCACTTACCGTTACACGCAGATCGTTTTTATGCCCTATCATGCATTTTGAAAAAAGTGCCTGTCCATAAGTTCCATCTGCAAATTCCACCTGTACAGACGTAGTGTCGTCAGAATGAATGAAAATCATTTCTCCCGTAAGCGGATCTGTCCTTACAGGATAATGTGTAATCATATTTGCGTGTACCTTTTTTACAGGCTGGCCCAAAAGAACAGAAGCTGTATCTGCCCAATGAGTTCCTATATCCAAAACAGCTCTGGCAGGAGATGTCTCCGGAATGGAAAATAACAGCAACAAGTGATGAGCAGACATATTTTGATCTTGAATATGAGTTC
>JABLTO010065089.1_pt1 | contig 20016 bp, 17 predicted proteins | sample 7160091 | NCBI WGS metagenome assembly JABLTO01 (sample SAMN14651225, study PRJNA627086) | human gut metagenome | isolation source: feces | host: Homo sapiens
AAGCATGGTCAAAAATATCATTGATTAAAAGAAATATTTTCCCGTTCCAAACCGGCAAAGGAGCATCGGAAGTTGAGACGGAGGAATCCAAAATTGTAAAATCAAATTACTCCCTGTTTCTTCTTAGCCCTATTGACACCACCAAAACGTGAAATCGGTGGCATAAGTTTATCTATGTCCGTTCCGGCTGTTTTGATTTCTCCATCCTTATCTCTAGATTAGATAAGATAGATATTATTCTTATCAGTCTAAATACGCTCTCTCAGTTTCATTACCTTGTCCTTTGAACACTCCAAGGCAACCAAAAAGGACATCCCTTGACCCGTAATAATTACGGTTAAGGAATGTCCTTTTTTCGCTACTTAGCAGTAAGAAAGACAAACGATACTACTTATCCACAATCTATACAATTCCAAAATGCCTAAACGCTTGCATGATTGCTTCTTCCTTCTCCGGTGTGCATTGTGGCTGTCTCGCATTTTCTGATTTAGGTAAATTAAAATTCTCTAAAGAGAAATCAACGTTCACTTTTCTACTGTCGACCAGTCTCCGTTCCACTTCGGTCCGCGCTGAGCAAAGGTCCACCGGACCTTTAGCGCCCTTGGAAAGTAAGACAACAAACCGTTTCAATGTGGCTTGTAAATGGAAAACAGTCATATGGTGTTGCACGCTTCACTGCATATCCATGCTTTGTGAGATACTTTAAATCCCTCGCCAGTGTTTCCGGACCACATGACACATACACTACTCTCTCCGGCGCCAGCTTGACAACCGATGATAAAAACGCCTCGTCGCTGCCGGTTCTTGGAGGATCCATTATGACAACATCCGCTTTCTCACCCTTTTGTGCCATCTCGACCATGAATTTTCCAGCATCATCATTGTAGAAGCGGATATTTCTGATGTCGTTTCGCTTTGCATTGGTAACTGCATCGCGGATTGCATCACGGTTTAGCTCGACTCCGATGACTTCACCTGCATTTTTCGCTGCTATGATGCCTATTGTTCCGGTGCCGCAGTATGCATCGATTATGCGCTCCTTGCCGGTGAGGTGTGCCTCATGAATGGCTTTTTCGTATAAAAGCTCCGTCTGTACCGGATTCACCTGATAAAACGAGCCTGGTGAGATGCGGAAGGTGCAGCCACACAGCTTATCCTCTATGAAGCCCTTGCCATAAAGCGTGATGTTTCTGTCTCCGAGCACCATGCTTGTCTTTTTATCATTCACGTTGAGCACCACTGTCGTGATATTGGGATGCTTTTTCCTGAGTGCTTTTACGAAATTGTTCTTCGATGGAAGTATCGGCGATGCCAGGACAAGCACTACCATTATCTGCCCTGTTGCATAACCCTTTCTTACAAGCACATGTCTGAGAAGCCCATAGCCGGTGTCCTCATCATAGGTCTTTATCCTGAATGAGCGGAGCATATCCTTTATGTCCCTTATTATCTCATCTGACTCCTGCTCCTCTATCATGCAGCTTTCGATATCCACCACATCATGTGTGTTTTTCCTGTAGGCTCCCGCCACAATCTGACCGCGCCTCGTACAGTCAAAGGCTGCATGAACCTTGTGACGATAATAGAGCGGATTTTTCATGCCGACAATCGGCTCCACAAAGCAAAAAGGCTTTAGCAGCTTTTTCATGTATGCCTGCTTGGTTTTTAACTGTTCCTTATATTCTACGCCCTGATAGTCGCATCCGCCACATTTCTTCGCATACGGACATACGTTATCGCTCTTTGCCCGGCTGCTTTTCTCCTTTAGTCTCGGCTGTCCGTTGGCTTTTTTGTAATTTTTCTCATTACGCGTGGGTTTTTCCCTGTAATTGCCTTGATTTCCCGCCATATCTGCGCTCCTTAAAATCAGCTTTGCTGATTACTTGCCGTATGTATTATATAAATACACATGATTATCTATACAGTGCCATCCGCTTGAAGCGCCTGCTGTCACACATATATATGTCTTTCCGCTTGCTGCCTTCTCATAGCTGACCGCACAGTTGCCGGACTGATTTACAAAGCCTGTCTTTGCACCGATTACCTCGCCACTTGTCATCCTGTCCTCTATTCGGCGCAGGAACCGATTTGATATGTTCAGGTTCTCCGGATGCTGCGGTGTTGCAGCCGTGCTATATGTATGATTTGAAAGTACTGTTTTACAAATGTCGTCCTGCATCGCTGCCTGCATGATGACAGCTATATCATAGGCTGTGCTGTAATTGTTCTCATCATATATGCCGACAGGGTTTGCAAAATGTGTGGTCTGACCTATACCAAGCTCTGCTGCCTTCTGGTTCATCATATCGACAAATGCTTCCATAGAGCCTGCTGTATAAACCGCAAGCTGATATGCCGATTCTCCACCCGATGGCAGGATGGTTCCGTTAAACACATCGCGAAGAGGCACCTGCTCACCGTCTAAAAAGCCTGTTGTACTGCATTCATGCACATATGAATAATCTGTGGCTTCTCTTGTAATTGTAACAACCTCGTTGAGCTTGTTTTCTATCACAGCCTGCCTGTCTATTTCGGTGTTTTCATTCTCCGCTGCAGCAATTGCATTTTTCTCAGCCTGCTCTGCTGCTACAAGCACTGTCATAACCTTTGTCATGGAAGCCGGATACATTTTCTCATGAGCATTTTTCCCCGCAACAACTGTGCCGTCCTGCTCATCAATCACTACGGCATAAGAGCTCTCAAGCTCATCTCCGATTGCTGCTGTAGCATCAGACTCCTTTGGTGCAAAGAGCTCCTTTGCTTCCTCTGTCTCACTTACCTGCTCAGTCACACCGGTCACATTTTCTGTGGCCGTTCCTGTGTCTTTTGCCTTATTACTGTCTTTTTTTGTTTTATTAAAGCACGATATAACTATTATAATCGCTATAACGACTATCACAGCCACTATCCCTACAAGCTTAATCTGTGAAGCTACTGTATTTTGTCTGCGTCGTCTGTAATTTTTTCTGCTATTATTTCTCATATCCAATCCCTGTCTCGTTGTAACTATTCATCCCACGCACATTCGCAAAACCACACTTGAATAATCACATTTCATTTTTATACTGTAACCTATTTAGTATACTCCCTATCCGGAAGCTGTGCAATAATTATCGCAATAAACATGAGCACACATCCAAAAATTTCTCTGCCACCTAGCATCTGGCCCAGCAGAATCCATCCTGCAATCACAGAAACCACCGACTCAAGACTCATCGCCACCGATGCCACCGCCGGATTTAAGCCCTTTTGTCCGACAATCTGCAGCGTATAGCCCACTCCGCTTGAGAAAATACCGGCATAGAGAATCGGAATCCATGCATCCCAGGTGCAAAGCGACTGTGCCCACTGCGCTATACCGCCTGTAGACGGTCCCATATCTGTAAAAATCATCACTATACATGAGCCAAGTCCGGTGACAAAAAACTCAATACATGAGAGTCTGACCGCATCTACCTGTGATACGAAATGGTCAATCACAAGTATCTGTATCGCAAAGCACAATGCCCCTGCCAACAGGAGCAAATCCGAGCCGCTAAGTGAAAATGTCCCATTCATGCACAGAAAATACATGCCTATCAGTGCAATAAATACACCTATCCATATTTTGACTCCGCATTTTCTTTTAAGGAAAATCCCTAGTATAGGCACCATAAGTATATATGTAGCTGTAAGAAATCCTGCCTTGCCGGATTCTGCGCCCATGCTGATTCCAAGCTGCTGCAGGTTGCTCGCAAAGAAAAGTGCTATTCCACAGCAGCTTCCGGCTATCCAAAGCTCTTTCTTTTGCTTTTTGCTTTCAGGTCTGTTTACCGTCAGCTCTTTTACATCCAGTATTTTTATGACCGGCAGAAGGCAGAGCGCACCAATAAGGAAGCGGATGCCGTTGAATGAAAATGCTCCAACTGCATCCCCTCCCTTTGACTGCGCTACAAAGGCTATTCCCCAGACTATATCTGCCAAAAACAAAATAAAGACATGTCTTGTCTTTGAGGCTGTATTCATTATAATAGTTCCTCCGTGTTATTAAATCTATTTAAGGTTACCGTTTGCCATTATCTCCGGTAACCTTAGTAATCCGTCTTATTTGACAAAATCAGAGATATTATATCACCGACTGCCTTAAATTGCATACTTAAATATGCTGTTACATTTCGTTTGTATATGAAATTATACAAAAAACAGGCAGCAAACACCCTCTTTGGGTATTCGCCGCCTGTCTTTATATCTTATTGCGTAACACTATTATTTACGCTATTCTGCCAGCTTAAAATGCTTTATCTCTCCGTTTCCTGCCACATAGAAATCATTATCCTTATAAATGCCTCTGTAGCCTTCTGTATTTTTATAGGTCAGTGCCTGCTGCTCCAAAAGACTAAAGCCGTTTTCACTGTCATACGAAAACAGATAGTAGTCATTCGCAGTAAATCCTATCAGATTTTTCTCCGGGTCAGCAAGAATAGCCTTGTAGTTGTATACAAACTCATTACTCCAGCTCTCAGAACTATCGATAAGCTTCTGGTTCACCTCAACCGGCTTTGTCGGATCACTCACATCAAACATAGTAAGCTTTATCTTACTCTGTTGCGAATCACCATAGCCTATTCCAAGTACGTGCGTATCATCCCACATATGCAGATATTCAGAAAATCCACTCACCTCAAGCTCTCCCAAAAGCTTTGGTGCTGTCGGATTAGATATGTCTGCTACAAAAAGAGGATCCGTCTGCCTGTATGTGATGAAATATACGTATTTTCCAACAAAGCGGGCTGCGTATATACTCTCCCCTCGTGCAATCTCGTTTATCACACCGACCTCATTCATATCCTTATCCAGCACATGAAGCGAATTGACAGGCTGACTGCCGGTATTTGAGGTTGGAAGCACATACAGATACCCTCCCTGCTCATTTATTGCAAATTTATCGTTAAGATAACCATTCACTGAAGTCGTCTCCCCGGTCTTCATCACTCCATCCTCAAACGAAATTTTGCTGATTTTGGTAAGCTCACGGCTTGCACTCCAATCAGAATGATACAGATACATAGCATTGCCAGAAACGTACACCTCGCCGCTATTATTCATAATGCATTTTGCATCTATCGTCTTATCAGGTTTATCCACATCAAAGCTCGAAATAACTGTGCCTGAGTATGTATCCTCTCCTATATAGAAGCAGTCATAGCTTATCACTTTGCCATTTACCTGAGGCACCCATTTTTCCAGATTATCCTCCTGCAGCGCCACATTTCTATTCATATCTGAAGTCTTTATATATGTGTCTGAAAAAACATATACCGTATTGCCGATTTTGCGCGATGTATTGTAAAATCCATCCTGACGCGCTTTACCTATAAGCACCGGTTTCGTCGGGTCAGCTATATCATAGCTATAGCATATAGTCTCATCCTTATCGCCTGCGTGGTTTGATATGATAAGCATTTTTCCGTCACTGATATAAAGCTCCTCTACAGTATCTGACGGTACCTCAAAATCAGGACGAAACAGCGTCTCTTCCCCAGGCTTTCCCTTTGAAATATCCGTAATGGATATCTGACCATCCTCGACCATGTAAATGTATTTTCCGTCCGTCTTTACCACATCACTCTCATCAACGCCCTCTGTCATCACGTTGGTTGTTGAATACTCTGTATTGGCTTCCGACTCCTGTTTATTTGTAGACGATGCATCAGACATAATGCCTGTTGCATCCGCACTCTCCAGCAAGTCTCCAGATGCAGTATTCCTTATGGAAGCCTCAGCTTTTTTTGCCACATCATACAATTTCCCGTAATCAGAGGCCGCTTCATAATCCCCAAGCTTTGCACCGCTCTTTATCCCTGCATAGACATTATTCTGCGCATTATTCTGTGAAATCACATTTGCAGTTTTTGTTTCTAGCTCATCTATACGGTTATTAAGCCGCACAACCTCCGTGCCTAAGACTGCAACAACAAGGACTGCCGCCACTGTGGCAAGCGCTTTTGCTGCCCGTGCAAATTTTTTGTGCTTTTTCCTGTTTTTGTCTTCTTTTCCGCCGTGATGGGTTTCATGATTTTTTACATAAATTTCATCACTGTACCCGGCCGATTCTCCGGTCGGCTGCGCTTCTTCAATTATTTGGTCATCGATGTAATTTAAACCATCAAATAAATCCTTTTTCGTCATAGATATACGCCCTCCTCATCCAGATATTTTTTAAGCTCTGCCCTTATCCGAAACAGTGTGGTCTTTACGCTGCTTTTGCTCCTGCCGCTCATATCTGCCAGCTCATCAATCGTCATGCCATACCAGTAGCGTCTCACGAAAAGCACTCTCTTTTCCGTCTCCAGTCCGTTCAGAAAATCCGATAAACACCTTCCAATGTCCGACAGCTCGCCCTCGTATTTTGCATTGCTGTCTGCAAGGCACTCCTCAAGCTCATCAAGCATACAGTTCATGTTGGAATTTCTCTTTGAAGCATTATTCCAGTCAATCCTGTCGCAGACGATATTGCGGCATACCCTGTAAAGCCAGGAAAGGAAACGCATAGGGCGCTCCGGCGGTATCTTGTTCCATGCTGCTATGTATGTGTCATTTACGCATTCCAGCGCATCCTCATGTGCTACCATAGTGTCTGCAAACCGGGTAAGCTTCGCTCCGTACATCTGCGAGGTCGCACTGACAGCCTGCTGGTTGCGATCAAAATACATATCAAGTATCTGTTCCTGTGTGTACATTTTCCGCAAACCTCCCTTCTATATATTATGTAGGATTTTGTTTGGTGGGGGTTACATTTCATAATGTTATATTGTATACACATATGAATATAGTTCTTTGGCTGATGCTTATTTACACATTATATAATATTTCGTCTTAGTTTAAATATCAAAAAAGGAAGATTCTCCTTAGAATCTTCCTCATATGAATTCAAATAGTAATATTTAATTGTTCTTCTTTGCCATAACCAGTGCAACCACCGCAAGAACTGCATTTATCAGACACCAGCCTGCCCATATAGCAAGATCCGAAAAACTTCCATAACCCGCAAATCCGATAATTGCTGCCAATCCAAATAGTACTATGAGTGCGATATTCCCACCCTTGCCTAAGGATTTTCTCGTAGCGATTGAAACAATTCCACCTGCAAGCATAAGAATTGCCACAATTATTCCTGCACTTCCCGATGCCTCACCATTGGCCTCCAATGCATTAGATACTCCTGCAGCGCATGACTGAAATGATACAAAAACAAATAAAATTATTGATAAAATACCTGAAACTAATTTCCAAACCTTCATGATGAATTTCTCCTATCTATTTAAATATTGCGTAGCTCTACTGTTTAATAATCATACTTTCATATGATGTTTAAATTATTTACTGTGCCGTAAATGTTATCGCATCTGAATCCGCTATTGTATCGTAGCTCTCAGCATTGTATATATGGAATTTAAGCTCCACCTGATCAACCGACGTGATTCCGTTTGCCTCAAGATCACTTGACATAATGGTTATATCATCTATCGACTTCTTTCCGTCATAGACTGTGGTTGAAAACAGCGGTGTCATCATATATCCATTGATAGACATATTGTCCACGTTTATTCCGACATTCTGACCTGAGGTGTTTTCGATGTAAAGTAAAATTGCTGTTCCCCAGAAGGAATTTTCATCAACTGTTTTTCCAACAATCCTTACACCATTTGCATTGTAAAGCTCCTGTCCCTCATCGTTTGGTGTCGTATCCATGTTTGCAAATTCAGAGGTCTCAAGCTTTGAATATACATTCTTGAAAAGATTATCCCAGTTTGAATCGTATGCGTGGAAATACATCTCAATTTGTCCTACTGTATCTATTCCGGCTGCTTTAAGCTCTGTTGACGATAAATACATAACCTCATTCGACTTCTTTCCTGCCGCAACATCCGCGCTGAACAGATCTGTGATCATATAATCGTTCACGATAAGTGCATCACAGCCTATTGTATAGTCCCTGTCCGAATTATTTTCAACCAGAAGCTTAATTCCGTCTCCCCATATGCTGTCCGTCACATATTCAGTCGCAGTTATTTTGATGCCATCCTGGTCTACAAGCACCTGCTCATTGATGCTCTCATCTGCGCCGCCTCCATTAGTTCCGCTGCTCTCTGCGCCTCCACCGGTCTCTGTTGCGCTTCCCGGTGCAGCTATGCTCTTTTTTTGCCCTGTATCCGGGCTGCATCCAAATAATGTAAAGGTGATTGCTGTGATGCTCAGTACAAGAGCCAGTAAATTAGTTCTTTTTTTCATGGTTTAAGTCCTCCTCTGTAAATTGTAGGACTATTATACCATCACAGTATGAATACCGTTCTCCCCGCAGCGGTGGTAAAATTATATTCTAAACCTACTCCTGCACACCACTTGTCCTGAGCATTTCCATGCCATTTTTGCTGAGTAATTCATTCACCTCTATGATTCCACCCGGACGGTCTTTAAAAATAAGCATAAGAAGAGCATCTCTTGGGATTTTTGCATAGAGCTGTGGCATCTCGTATTTTCTCAAGGCTCTCTGGGTCTGCTCTAATGTAAGCTCTGCAGCATAACATATCCTCAGGATAATATCCCTCTGCCTGGTATGTTTTTCGCCTGACAGAAGCTTGTAGCCGTATTTTTCCGGAATATCAGCCTTCAAAAAAACCATCTGCTGTGTTATTTTCTTTTCCTTAAGCAAATCCTTTATGTACTCTGAAAACGCATTTTGCTCCGGATCCATGCTGCCTTTCTGCTCAACACAAAATTTGTCAAAATCAGATATATGAGTTTTTCCAAGGATATCATCCAATTCTTTTGTATTTTTTTGCTTCATAAATTTCTCCTATCTGTTATACTTGTACTTGTAACTATTCCTACCTCATTAGCGATACCTGAAAGGATACATGCACCATGAGCGATTACAAAATAATCTCAGCCTTAAATGAAGAGCACAAGGTTTATCTGGTTCAATCTGCGCTTTCCGGCAATATTTATGTCCAGAAAATCCTTGATGTATACAATCTCCGCGTGTACGAATACCTTTATCGCAATCCTGTGGCCGGTATTCCGCGCCTTATCAATTACTATGAAGATGGCAACCAGCTTATCGTAATCGAAGAATATATAAGCGGGACCTCCCTGCAGGAAAAAATAAACAACTCTGACCTTAGTGTTTCCGATATCAGAAGCTACATGATTATGCTCTGCAATATACTTGAAGCTCTGCACTCGATGACTCCGCCTATAATCCATCGCGATATAAAGCCCTCAAATATCATAATCACCAGTTATAACTATGCCATGCTTTTAGATTTCAATGCCGCAAAACAATTTTCCGGCCAAAACGAGTCTGATACCGTGCTTATCGGCACTCCCGGATATGCAGCTCCCGAACAGTATGGCTTTGGCTCTTCATCTCCAAAAACAGACATATATTCTCTCGGCATAGTACTGCGCGAAATGCTTGGCAGCATCACTCCGGTTCCCGACATTGCTCCAATTCTGCACCGGCTTAATCTGATTGCAGAAAGATGTACTCAGATGACACCAGCCGCAAGATACCAGTCTGTGGCAGAGTTAAAAAATGCCGTATCGCAGTCATATTATCCTGCGCAGCACAGCACTTCTGCTGCCGGTAATTCAAGTCAATATGCACACCATAATCATGATAATGCAAACAATGCAGCCAATGCCGATACTGCTAAACGAGCTATCCACGACAGTGTTTCCCGTTTCCTCCCACCCGGATTTCGCACGAGAAATCCATGGAAAATGCTGCTATCCTCAGTCGCATATCTGTTCATAATATGGCTTTGCCTGTCATTGGAATTAGAAAACACTTACGGAGCAAAGCTGTGGCTTGAAAGAATCTTCTGCCTTGGTATGTTCATATTTGCGATTTTCTGTGGCTTTAACTATCTCAATGTACAGAATATACTGCCACTTTGCAAGAGCAAAAACCGTTTCCTGCACTATGTCGGCATAATACTGCTAGATGTGGCAGTGATTTTTGCTCTATTTGTGATTATGTTCATTATAGAGTCTGTTGCATTCCCTATAAAGTGATTATTTTATAACTATTCAGTACAGAAATATGCGGTACCGCATATTTCGTAAGAAAACGTATATTATGCAGGAGCAAGCGCCCATCAGCGCAGCTGATTCTAATGCGCTTGCGGCTCGCAACTGTGAAGGTACTGAACAGTTACGATTATTTATATAATAGCACATAAAAATAAGCCATGTTCTCACCGCTATGGTGGTAACATGGCTTATATTATTTTTTCAGTTGATTTTGTTAATATCTTTTATCTCTTTAATAACCAATGCATACACTTCATTTACAATAATTTTGGTAAAAGGCTATATGATCATATACTGTCTGCCAGGATTTCCCTGCCATTCCGGTAACACAAATATATTTATTATTTGCTTCACTTTCATACATACTTACCGCACAATATCGTGACTGATTTACATATCCTGTTTTCGCTCCAACAACTTTTCCTTTTCCAAATTTACGATCTATTCGGTTCAAAAACTTACTTGAAAATGTTATTCCCTGCGGATGCTGTTGTGTACATGAAGTTGTATAATTTCTTGCTGACAACACCTTTTTACATATTTCATTTTCCATCGCAGCATGTAAAATAACCGCCATATCACATGCTGTACTATAATTATTTTCATCAAATATCCCTACAGGATTTGAAAAATGTGTCGTCTGTGATATTCCCAGCTCCTGTACTTTTTTATTCATATCATCCACAAACTGCTCCAATGTTCCAGACGTCATAATTGCGGCCTGATACGCTGCCTCAGCACCTGAAGGCAATATAATTCCATTTAATAAATCCTCAATAGTAACCTGCTCTCCAACCAGAAACCCTGCTGCACTACAGTCGTTTTTAAAAGAATAATCAGTTGCTTCAATAGAAATTTCAATTTTCTGGCCAAGACTCTCATTATTTAATTTCTCCGCTGCAACCAAAAGTGTCATAACCTTTGTCATAGATGCCGGATACATTTTTTCATTTGCATTCTTTGAAGCAGTAATAGTTCCATCGTCTGCATTAACCAGCACTGCATATTGGCTTACAATGTTGTTATCAGAAGATACATCTACCGTTTTATCATCTGTTGATGGTACAAATATATCTGATTTTTTTTCTTGTAGTTCTGACGTCTCAATTGTAGTCTTTTTCTGAATATTTATATCATCAGATACATTTTGACTCGAATCGTTCTTATGTTTACTGATTTCCTTATTACTTAAAACACTGCACACCACTATCAAAACTATCAGGCAAATACATGCTATTATTTTTGTTTTCTTCACTGGTATTTTACTCTGTAATTGCATTATAAACTATTGAAGACACGTTATCTCCATCAAATATAAATGAAAGCTGGCTGTCTCCTTTTTTGTAAATATACGAGGTCTCAGTTGAGTCAGAAGCATCTCCATATTTTTCCTCAACAGCCTTTTTATCAGAACCTATTGATATTCCTTCCGGTGTTGATACTGTATCATCAAGTAATTCTATTGTATAAACATAATCCTTGTTATCTTTAGGATATGTTGTTATCTTAACACTTCCATAAGTATATACCTTATCCTTTCCCTGAAAAGCACAGGAATCAGATTCAAAGTAATTATCTGCATCCCCAAGTTTTTTTACCAATGGCTCCATGTTTTCATTCATGGCAACTGTTACACCCTTTAAATCATATGTAAATACATCCTGTTTTGTCTCAGAACCAACATCTTTTTTATCATTGTCGGACTCTTTACTTCCACATGCTGTCATCATAGATACTGAAAGCATAATACATAACATTATTGAAATAATTTTCTTCATCGTTCTTCCTCCTAATTTTGAATCGCATTTGCACCAAAGCTCTTCAATTCACCATATTTGTTCAATTCATCATATTGTTGTTGTTTCATAGAATCATATGCAGCTTCTTTTTTATCCCATATAGAAGCATACTCACTATCATTTCTGTAATCAGTTAAATTATAATTTTCAACCAGATATTTTCCAAAATAATCTGCCATTTTTTCAGCGCCTGTAGTATTCAGATGTAAACCTGCATCATATGTATCCTGTGACATATCCAGGCCTATATCATTTTGCAATGGAATAAAATTGATGTAGTCAACATCATTTTCATCAGCAAACTGTTGCACCTGTTCATCCCATTGCTCATACCAATAAGGATATTCTGTAGGCGCCTTTATAAGTACAAGCTTAACCCCTTTTTCCTTACATAAATCAGTCATTTTCTGTAAATATCCCATTGCTTTATCGCCAAGCTTATAATCGGTAAGTGGTGTTGGATCCGGAAATTCCTGCTGTGGCTTTGTATCAACACGCATATAATATCCATTATGAGTCACTTTGTCTTTGGCAAAAATATGTTTCACATCATCTTTTGTAAGCTCAGACCATCTGGAATGATATCTCAACAGCGGAAAAATATAATCAACAAAATTTTCCTCATCTGTCATAGAAGCCTTAATGTCATTTACCTTTGACATAGACCATTTCATCCCATCTATAGACATTCTGTTATAAGCTTCACTCTGAGGCTCATTATATTTTAATGCCAAAACATTAAACACCACCACTTTAGGAGTCTCATGTTTCAAGGCATCCTCTAATAAATAATATGACTGCCATGTTAATTGCTGTGCACTTCCTCTGATGTAACTTGTTATTCCATATTTTCTCCATAATTCTATGGTGGAAAAATTCTCATAAACCTCACAATCGCCCACAAATAAAACTTCGTGATCTGACCTATCCTTATAGTATTCTTCAACCATAGAGCCTTCAACTATTCCTGTCTGATATTTGGGAACCAGAAGCCTTTGAACAATATACAGAGCTCCAATAAGCAGGACAGCAACCAAAATGCATGCTGTTATTTTTTTTCTTCTCATCGCACTCTCCTTAAAACTGATTGTAGATAAACTGAGACGAATCGTAGCCTATACCATATGCGCCAAACACTATAATAAGCATAATCATAACAGCCATAATTCCAAAATAAACAATTGGAGGTTTTTGTAATAAAACCGTTCTCACATTTCCTACTCTTACCTTAATAAGGCTCACTGTAAAAACTACTATAAATCCCACTATAAGTACAACATAATCTGCCACACTAAGCCCTATAGAAAGCAGCGAACCATTAAATAATTTACCTATATTGAACTTTGTAAACATTGTTCCAACCATCTTAAAAGTTAAAGGAACATCTCTATAGCAATCAAACATTCTTATACAGCTCATCAATAAAAACGTTCTTAGAATCTGAAATGCTTCATATGGAGCTTTACCTTTTACACTAAATCTTTTATGAAACTTTTCATATAAAGGTTCCAGTTCCTGTGAGACCATAATAACAACAAAGTTCATTAATCCCCAGACGATGAAGTTCCATGCTGCACCATGCCATAATCCCGTTGTAAACCATACTACAAAGGCTGACAAATACACAGTCACTCGCTTACCAATTACCTCGCCAAAATGTTTTCTTGAAAATTTAGACAAATTAAGCATAGGTTTACATACTGAAATAGGATAAAAAATATAATCTGTAAACCATGTACCCATAGTTATATGCCATCTGTTCCAATATTCTTTGATATTTTTTGAGAAATATGGAAGATTAAAGTTTTCTGTCACACGAATACCCATAACCTCTGCTATACCAATCGTAATATCAATACCACCGGTAAAGTCACAATATAACTCGAATGCATAAAACAACATGGCGATAAACACATATGCTCCTTGATATTCAGAAGGACTGTGTATCAGGGTTGTTACTCCTGTAATAATTCTGTCTGCAATAACAACTTTCTTGAAATATCCCCACAAAATCCGCATCAAACCTGATACTACCACATTGCTTTCAAAATAATGCTTTGAAAATAATGTCTCCGATAAATCATGAAATCTGCTTATCGGTCCCTGAACCAATTGTGGAAAAAATGAAACAAACAATGCCAGCTTAAAGAAATTCTTTTCAACACTCTGTTTTCCTCTATACACATCAATTATATATCCCATAGTCTGAAATGTATAAAATGAAATTCCCATCGGTACAATCATATTGACAGTATGTAAACCGGAAACTCCATGCAGCATATCATTAATATTTTGAATCACAAAATTAGTATATTTCGTTACGCTTAATATACCAATATTTATGAAAAGACATATCAAAAGCCATATCCATTTTTTATGTTTCATATGGCTTTTATAATTCTTTTTTTGCTCTCTGCTTAAATTTCCCTTGAATTCTTTAATAAACTTATCCTGCGCCATATTAATCTGATTCATTTTAAGACTTATCAAATAAGTTGATATTGTCGTCACCAGTATGAATATCAGATATCTTGGATCGGCAATGAAATAAAAAATATAACTAAATACCAATAATAAAGGCCACTGACACGATTTTGGCACCAGATAATACAGGACAAAAACTATTGTCATAAATGCTATAAAGCTATAAGATGTAAACAGCATATCTTTTATTCATCCTCTAATCTTACTATTAAATCATACAAGGCTTTTGCAGAATTAAAATTCTCCGGAATAATCTCATCTGCCGGAATTGCAACATCAAATGAATCACTTACCTCAGATATAATTGAAACTATGTCAAAGGAATCAAGTATCTTATCATCAATCAGTGTTGTACAATTTTCATAATCTACATCCGGGTGTAATTCCTTTAAAATTTCTAATAATTCGTTCATCTTTTTTCTCCTTTATCTTTCCTGTGCTTTTTTCATTAAAAATACTCTGTCTATTTTCCCATTTGCTGTTAATGGCATCTGCTCCAGCTTTTCTGTTTTATTTGGAATCATATACCTTGGAAGCTTATCTTTAAGGATCCTAACCAATTTATCAGGTTCAAGTTCTCCGATATAATATAAAACTATCTTTCCCTTTTCCTTATCGTAAACAGCACATGATGTGGATATTTCTTCAATCATATTGACATTTACCTCTATCTCACCAAGCTCGATTCGATGTCCCATGTGCTTAATCTGATAGTCCTTTCTTGATACAAATATCAGTTCACCTCTTTCATTCCTTTTTCCTAAATCTCCCGTCTTATATATCAATTCAGGATATCTCGAATTGAGAGGATTCTGCACAAATACCTCACTAGTCTTTTCAAAATTATTGTAATATCCCAATGTTAATGAAGTTCCTCTGACACAGATCTCACCAACATTTCCATCTTCTACCAGCTTATTATTCTCATCCAGCAATAATATTTCTGTATTATGGAATGGTCGTCCAATTGGCACAACCTCATCCAACTCAAACTCTCGGTCCACCTCAAAATAACAACACATTCCTGTTGCTTCTGTTGGCCCATACAAATTTACAAATCTGGCTTTTGGCAAAGTTTCTCTCCATATTTTCAACTGCTTAATAGGAAATACCTCACTACCAAACGCTATAGTATGCAAATATTCAGGTTTAATCTTGTTAAAGGTCTTAAATGCTGATATCATAGTCAATGCTGACACAACCCAGCAGACAGTATTTATCTTATACTCATTCAAAAATTCAACCAGTTTGATTGGAAACATAAACAAACTTTTAGGAACAATATATGTTGTAGCACCGAATTTCAATGTCGGATATAGTTCCTTAAGACACGCATCAAAATATAACGGTGTCTGGTTTGCAAATCTTGTATTCTCATTAAAACATAACACCTCAGACAGATTTTCAATATAATCTATAACCGATCTGTGGCATGCTACAACACCCTTAGGAACTCCTGTTGAACCTGAAGTAAACACTATATAAATAGGATCCGTATCCAGCTGTCTATCCCTTATTCCAAATAACAGCTCATCTGAAATCTCATTTTTTCTTACATGATCATATAATAGAATTTCTCCATTATAATCAAATTTTTCAACGGCATTTATTGTTGTATCATCACATATCATTACTCTTGGATGTAGGTTTTCAAAAATAAGTCTAATCCTGAATTCCGGCATTTCATCATCTATAGGCACATAATAGCAGCCACCATAAACACATCCGTAAAATGCTGTAATAGCATGTGGATGCTTTTTCATAAAAACTACTACCGGTTCTTTATAATAATTGTTATTTGCCAAATAACTTCCGATAGCTCTGCTATCATGGTATACCTCACCAAATGTCATTTCCATATTTTCATTTGCATAGGCAGTCTTATCCGGAACTCGTTTTACTGTATTTTCCAGGTATTCCAAAACATTTGTAATTTGCATCTTTTTCTCCTATACTTCATATCAAAATACTTTAGTTGAATGGTACAAACAGCTTATTGTATTTCGGTTTAACTCTTTTGTTACACTGTACTAATGATGATTTTGCAAGAACCTCCATTGCATCTATGACTCCTGTTTTAATATCATATTGTTTTTTCAGTAATGAAAGTTCTGTACATCCCAGGATAATTACCTGAGCTCCCTTGTTTTTCAAATGCGTGGCTACAACATTATACTTTTCAATGTCAGGTATCTTTCCCGCCTTTATATCATTATATATAATATCCATCACTATTCTCTGATATTTTTTATCCGGTACAAGTCCATGCATTCCATTCTTTTCTATTTCATTTTGAAAAATTCTACTTTGAATTGTACCATCAGTAGCCATTATCCCTATTTTTGTTAATCCCGCCTCTTTTAACATATATGAGGTGTCCCGAATAGCATGAATTACCTTACAGCCCGTTTTTTCTTCTATTTCATCATGAAAATAATGTGCTGTAATGCACGGAATAGATATACAATCCACATTCTGTTCCTTTAGTTTTTTCCCGATTTTTATAATCGGAACAACAGGATTTGCATTACTTTTTCCTAAGATATATGCAGTTCTATCCGGTATTGATGGGCAATTATAAATAATCATTTCCAGATGATCCTGATCACATTTTGCATCGGTCATATTAATAAGCAGTTCCATAAAATAGGCAGTAGCCATCGGTCCAAGACCACCAATTATACCAAGTCTCATTTATTCCACCTTATTTGTTTATCGTTCCCTTTGCATAATTTATTTTGTCCTGTACTGATACAGTCGCTCGTTCAGGATACAGCGAAGAATCAAAAATATGACTATTTTTATGCTTGGTAGAATATGCTGCCAGTTCTGCATCGGTCAACATGAAAAAATTTCCTCCACCTTTTCTTGGAGTTGCATCAAAATGATACCAGCCATCTCCAAGATTTATCAGACTCCAATAATGTGCTGAATGTGAAGTATCACTTTTCACTATATCAACATTTTGTATTCCACAAACATCAAGCATAGCTTTTGCTGCTGCATAATAATTGAAACAGTCTCCTGATTTTTTCGTAAATGCCTGATAAGCTCCGATTGTCCAGCTATCTTTGTTGGATGTTCCCGTATATCCTATGTTTGTTTTTGTCCATCTGTATATTGCAAACGCTTTTTCCATATCAGTCATTGAATCATTAATAATCTGGTCAACAACCTTTTTCGCAAGCGCATATACGTCTTCTTTATCTACATATCCCTTAGGCTTCTCTTTTATTGTAATTTTTGATGATGCAGACGATGTATTTCCTGCACTATCTGTAGCTGTATATACAACCTCATATGTTCCTGCTTTATTCAGATTCACTTTACTGTTATCAATATCAAGTGTTGGATTCTGATCCATATTGTCAGTCACAGTCACATCTTTTTTATATGAGACCGTTTCACCTATATAAGCGGTTATATCCTTAACTCCCTCAATCACAGGTGGCTGTGAATCACTCACAACCGTTAGTTTAGCTTTTACCTCTTTCTGATTTTTTCCTTCATCAGTTAACACGATTATCACTTCTGACTCTCCGTCTTTTGATACATCGGGCTTATCCTTAAAGCTCACATCAACCTTTGTTGCATCCTTTATATCAGTCACAAACTGGTTTGCCTCAATTTGTCCATCTTTATTAACTGTCACATCATTTGCCTTTGCAGTAGGTGCTTTTGTATCTTCAATTGTCAATTTTGATGTATATTCTTTTTTTCCAACCTTTATAACAATTTCATGGCTGCCTATGTTTCCTGTATTAATCTGTGAAACGTCAGTCACAAACTTAGCATCTGCATTTTCCTTTTTCAGGAAATCTTTAATGTTGATTTCACTACCTGCCTCTAATGTTACATTCTTTTTTATCTTTGACAAATTACTTATTGCAAGGAACACCATAAAAATAAACACAATTAGTGTAGCAATACACATACCTGTCATTTTAATCCTCTGTGCACGCCTTCTTCTTGCTCTCATTTTTTGTCTTTTTTGGTTTCTATAGTCGTCCATTTCTGACCTCTCATGTATAAAAACTAAATTTTCTTCTAGTGCATTGTATCTCTTAAAGTGTAGTATGTCAACACTTAAAGTGTAGTTTATATGTATAAAACAACCCCTATTGCGTAGAATTCAATATTAAAATATGTACACTAAAAGTGTGGAGGTTCGCTAAAAGAGTATGATAAAGAATTTAGCTGGTAGACTAAAAGAATTGCGTATTCAGAATAAATTAACACAAAAACAGGTTTCAGAGCTATTAGGCATATCACCAAGCATCATTTCCGGTTATGAAACCGGAGAACGCACACCCAGTGCAGAAATTCTTCTTTCTCTATCGTATCTGTATAAATGCAGCACAGACTACTTACTTGGGAAAAGTAATGATATGCCCGCAATTTTACTAGACACCAATGGACTGACACCTAGCCAAATCAAGGCCATTTCTGCACTGATTGAATCTATACGTCAATAATTCTTAAACATAAAAATAAGCGTGGAGCCCGATCATTACAGACTCTACGCTTATTAATTTATAGTTAACACCCTCCTGTTCCAAGTGATATTTCAGATATTGACATCAAAAATGGTCCTTTTGACAATGATGGTATTAGTCATGTTTCATTTGTGGATATAGATTTTGATGAATACCGCGGTATTTGCATGAACGATCGATTAGAATGCTGCTCTGTAAATCTCCACAATATCGTCCTTGCTAAGCGGTACAAACGATCCCTTTGAACCCTCGCAGGCCTTCTTTGCCATCACCTCAAAGTTCCTGTCGTCTGTGATTCCCACAGCTCTTAGATTTGCAGGAATGCCCATTGTCTCGAAGAAGAATTTCTTCAACGCATCAATGCCAGCGTGTGCAAGTGCATAGTCATCATCACCGGAAAGTCCCCAGACATTTTTTGCAAACTCCACAAACATCGGAAGTGTGTCGTCATTTAGTATGTGCTCCATCCACGCCGGTGTGAGTATTGCAAGTCCCTCTCCGTGGGTAATATCATAGAAAGCGCTCAGCTCATGCTCCATAGGATGTACGCACCATGCCGGTGAACAGCCGTCACCCACAACACCGTTGATTGCATGGGTGCCTGCCCACATCAGGTTGGCTCTGGCCTCGTAGTTGTCAGGCTGTGCGAGGGCAACCGGTCCATTTTTAATCATTGTACGTAACAATCCCTCTGCCATAAATTTCTGGCAGTCAGCATTCTCCATAGAAAAATAATTCTCCATTGTATGGCTCATCATATCTGCGGTTCCTGCTGCAGTCTGTTTTTTTGATACCGAAAAAGTATATTCAGGATTTAATATTGACATAGTTGGCACCATATACGGCGATCCTGTTCCCCACTTTTCATTTTTAGACATATCAGAGATAACAGCAAAAGGATCCATCTCTGTTCCGGTTGCGGAAAGAGTAAGCACATCAAATATCGGAAGTGCCGCCTTGACCTTCGAGCCATCAAGCACCAAATCCCATGCATCACCATCATACTTTGCACCTGCTGCAACAACCTTTGAGCAATCGATTGTACTGCCGCCACCTATTGCAAGCACCATGTCGATACCCTCATTTTTACAGATTTCAACACCCTTTCTGACTGTCTCAATCTTTGGGTTTGGCTCCACTCCGCTAAGCTCAAACACGGT
>JABLTO010214110.1_pt1 | contig 20013 bp, 20 predicted proteins | sample 7160091 | NCBI WGS metagenome assembly JABLTO01 (sample SAMN14651225, study PRJNA627086) | human gut metagenome | isolation source: feces | host: Homo sapiens
CCGATGTTACCCGTTGCTCCAAATATAACTATTTTTTTCAAATCAAATATCTCCTCATTTTTTTAGTGGTAAATTCTGAAATAGGTACATCTATGTAAAAATAAACTAAAACAGAAACCACAAAGCATATACTTACTGTTACTACCATACTGAAAAAAGAATGTATAAAATCAATGTGTCCGAGATCCAAAATAAATTGAAAAACATAAAAGCATGGAACATGCCATAAGTAAAGTTGAAATGTACTTTCACAAATGTTTTCTATCTTTTTCGATTGAACTTGCGGGATCGTAATACTCATAATTATAATAGACGGACATATCATATATACCCATACATACCAGTTAAAATTTCGATTAATTATAAGAACGCATGTCATCATTAATAATATTCCAAGACTAAGCATTCTTATAGTATTAATTCTTTTTATGTTAATATTCTCTATAATTTCATATAAAATAACTCCAAAAAAAATGTAGCATATCCGCGACAATCAGATATATACAAAAAAGGGAGCGAAAAACCAAAATGCCACCCAATACCACCAATTATGGCAATAACACTGTAAATCGACAGTTTAATTGCTCTGCCCCTCCCCCGAATCAAACATATGTTCAATTCCGTAGAACAGCAAATAAAGCCACAATAGCACACAGATATACCAGATTGGATTGTTTAATGCAGGAGCGTACTCAAATATCCATCCTTGATTAACCATTAAAAAACTCGTAATTATTCCAGGTACTGAATAACGACTATCAAAAATAAGTTCTCCAAAAATGCCGTAATGTAAAACCATAATAATCGCAGATGCAATTACGGTTATTAACGCGTATGGATATAATCTCAATATTTTTTTCAAATAGTGACATTCTAAATCTTGTTTGGCCTTATAGGTTTTTGCAGCAAAAAAGCCTGAAATCATAAAAAACAATTCAACAAAGAAGCCCAACAAAGGTAAAACATTATTTAGTATCGGACTATTAAACTGTACCTCAAAACATTGTTGTTAATGATGGAAACAAATTGCAAATGCCACACATATTTTTATAATATCTAAATTCCGTAATCTTCCTTTAGCCATAACACTTAAACCCTCCTAATATAGCAACCAGCTCTATTAGAACTGTCAGTTGTCTGTCCAATATTTTCAGGGTGGAAATCAACAATTCTGATTAATTTTTCCGGATGTTCAGCCTTAAGTTTATTTAGTTCTTCTATATCTTTTTGATTAAATATAAATCTGCTTTCCACAGGTGCTGGAGTACAAATTTTTGTAAAATCCGGTTCTCGTCCACAAGCGACATCAATAACCATCTTTACAAAATCATATCCTGTAGAATACTTTACAAGATCGCTTCCAATGCAATCTCCACCCATACGAGCACCAATTTCAATAATCTGGATATTACCTTTATCATCAATTTTAATTTCCGAGTGTGATGCTCCATTTTTAATATCTAAAGAATCCAATGCATGGGATATCGTCTGCTTTACCTTTTCAAGCAACGCATCAGTTACCGGTGCCGGCTCCAAATGCCCCGTTTCGATAAAATGTGGTGCACCTGTTGTATATTTTTGCGTAAGAGCCAAAAAATAGTGTTTTCCATTATAAGAAATATGTTCAACACTGTATTCCTGTCCTTCTGCAAACTCTTCAATTAATGCCTTTTTTTCAAAACTTTCTTCTGCTGATTCCTTTAATACAGCAAGAGCTTCTTCTGCAGAATTCACTTTGTAAATACCACGGCTACCACTTCTGTCAGTAGGTTTTACAATCGCCGGATATTTCAAACTTAATTCTTTAACATCAATACCCCCTTCAATCAAAAAACTTTTCGGACTTGGATCGCCGTTAGCTTCAAATGCTTGACGCATCAAATGTTTGTTTGTACATTTTCCCGTTGAGGCTATGGAATTACCTGGAAGTTTCATTTTTTCAGCCACATAATTTACTGTAACCACCGCCACATCTGAAGCAATACTACAGATTCCACAAATACCTATTTCTCTGCATTTCTCTAATATTTTTTCTTTTTCAATAATACTTATCGGATAAAAGTAATCCGCTGCTTTTTCTCCAACATCATTTGCAGCCCATGCAAACACATGAGTCGTATACCCCATTTCTTTTGCCTTCTCTATTAATGGCAACTGCAAATAGCTTGCTCCGATAATCGCCAAATCCATGTTCATTCCGCCTTATTTTTCAAAAAATTCTATTGTTTTATCAATTACTTTCTTTAAATCTTCTTTAGCAATATTATAATACATTGGCAAACGTACTAATCTATCACTATCGGGTGTCGTATGTTCATCTTTACCAACAAAGCGACCAAACTTCTTTCCTGCTGGTGCCGAATGAAGCGGGACATAATGAAAAACGCATTGGATATCATTGTCTCTCATATATCTTATATAAGCCTGTCTGGTATCTAAATCTTTACATTTAATATAAAACATATGAGCATTATGTACACAACCTTCCGGAATCGTAGGAAGTGAAATGATATTTTCATCTTGTAAATGCTTAAATGCATTATAATAAGAATTCCATGTTTCAAGACGATTTTCGTTAATTTCGTCTGCCATCTCTAATTGAGCCCATAGATATGCTGCGTTCAAATCAGACTGAAGATATGAATCACCAAAATCAACCCATGTATATTTATCTACCTGTCCTCTAAAAAACAGTGACCTATTTGTTCCCTTTTCTCTTAATATTTCGGCCTTTTCGATATAATCAGGATTATTTATAAGTATTGCTCCGCCTTCTCCCGCAGAATAATTCTTTGTCTCATGAAATGAAAAGCAACCAAAATCACCGATCGTACCAAGTGCCTTTCCTTTATAGGTTGACATAACTCCCTGTGCAGCATCCTCAACAACGATCAAATTATGTCTTTTGGCTATATCCATAATTGTATCCATCTCACATGCAACACCTGCGTAATGTACCGGACATATAACTTTTGTCTTATCTGTAATTGCTGCTTCTATTTTAGTCTCATCAATATTCATCGTATCTGGACGTATATCAACAAACACTAATGTAGCTCCTGCTAAAACGAATGAATTTGCAGTAGACGAAAATGTAAATGATGGTAAAATTACCTCGTCTCCAGGCTTTAATCCACATAAAAGAGCTGCCATATCTAACGCAGTCGACCCACTCGTGGTAAGCAATGCTTTCTTTGCTCCAAATCTTTCTTCCATCCATGAATCGCACTTTTTTGTGAAAGATCCATCTCCGCAGATTTTCTTATTTTCTACTGCAACTTTCATGTAGTCAAATTCTTTTCCTGTAAACGGAGGTACGTTAAAATTAATCATATTAATAATCCTTTCTAGACTTTTTGCTTATATACTTATATACTTTCCTGATAAAGACATCTGGGAAATATCTAAATAACGAAATATTTCTCTTTTTTGCAATTAGCAAAATTGCACTCTCAAAATCGAAACGTTCATAATACTCCTGCCTAAACTTTTTAGTGTCCATTACTATAAACTCGTGAGAATAATCGGTTTTATTATCTTCAATTACACCTTTTATATTTCTCGCAAATCTTTCTTCTGTAATTACTGAACCATTCAGTAATTTTTCTCTTTCATCCAAATAGTTACTATCGTTTAATAAGCGATCAACATCCGCCACTAGCTCTTCATATGATTCATATTCAATACAACATTTTTCCTGATTCAATAACAACCCATCCGAATCAGAGCCATGCTTCAATGTAATTGGCAATTTGTGAGCTAATGCAGAATATTTCATCATCATTCCACCAAACATTGGATATGTATTTAAATACAAGGTACAATGCTGAATAATATAGAAGAAATCTTTTCTTTCATTCAGATGAAAAGCTCTATCTGGAAATCTTTCAACTACTTTCTTTAGTTCACTATCGTCTCCAGTACCCGCATATATAAACTTTATATCGGTGTGTTCCTCCAAAATATGTTCTATAATTCTATAAAAAGTATTATTATCATCACCTAATGTTTTATATAGTGACCCACCACTAAATATATATCTTGTATTCTCTACGTCAAACGGTAATCCTGAATGATCTGTCACATTTTCTGTCAACAAATTTACGCCTAGTTTTATACATTTCTGTTTCGGAATATTTCTTTCAAAATGCTCAATATATGCTGACATTTCGCGACTTCCCAAAAAATAATCATTTGCACATTTTCCTAACCAAAATGCATGGTCTGTCAAATCAATTAAATACCTAGTACAAAGCCCTTCATAGGCATGAAATACTGCACTTGCTGCAGAGTCATATGGTGTAGTGTAAAAAAACGCTGCTCTCGGCTTTTGGGTTTCAAAAATATCTGATAGTTGCAAAAAACATTTTTCATAATCGGACATATTAGCATACATGATTTCAAACCCATACTTCTCACACATGGATTTAATCGTCGGTATTGAATCCTGCACTGCGCTATTTGTGACATAGCATACAGAATATCCGTTCAACCCTAATGCATTAAGATACATTAGTACCACGCCTCTTGTATCTAAGCCGAATCCATCGTATACCAAAACTGTATCTGTACATTCCTTGTAATTTGCTCTGCTGTATTTTGATTTTAAGATATCCCCAATATCACTGGTCAGCTTTTCTAAATCGTCATCCGCATACTTCTGATTAAATATGTATAAAATCTCTGCTGCACATGATATAGCTGCTAAAGCTGTGTTATATTTTTTTTCCTTAATCTTTGTTTTTGCAATGTTTTTAAGTTTATTTACTGTTGCTTCTACTTGAAGGCTCTTATCCATCATTTTTTCACCCTTGCTTTGAAATCACTTAAAACCTGAAGACAAAGCTCATTTTTTAAAGCAATCATTAATATACCGTATATTATTGTACTTCCCAGTATGCACACACCTGTTTTTAAGAACACACCTGAAACAAATATCTTTATAACGTTACAATACAAACATATTGCTATAGCTCCTATACACGGAGATATCATTGCTTGTTTTAAGTAATCCAATCTAATATTCTTGTCTTTTTTGATTAATAGCATGATCATAATTAATAAAGATGAAACCGCTGTTGTAAAGGCAGCTGCACAAGCTCCGCCTTCTGGAATTAACAAAAAGTTTAACCCCACATTAATTACTGCTGTGATGCAGCATATAATCATATATGTTTTTTCATTTCCGGATGGTAATAAGACCATATTTCCCAAAAAACTTCCGCCAATCAAACTAAATGCAAAAGAAAAAATGAGAATCGATAACGGTAACGCTGCTTCAATAAAATTATCACCCCCGACAATTGTAACAATCTCTTTAGATAGCATACATGTTCCTGCCACAGCAGGAATTCCAATAAGCATTAATAATTCAAGCGTTTTACGTAGCAAAGCATTTATTTTTTCATAATCTTTTTCGGCATAATATGCAGACATTCTCGGCATAACAACCCATGCCAGTGAAGATACAACTTGTGATATAATGTTTTCTATTTTATGAGCAGTACTATAAATTCCCACTTCATAATCACTTCTCATGACCCCGAGCATCGTAACATCTGCACTTGAGAAGATTGTCTGTGCTAATATCATTACAAATAGAAGAAGAATCGGTTTGAAATGCCGTTTCCACTGCATGTCAAATGTAAAAGTAACTTTACAAAATCTTTTTCTATAGAATATATTAGCTATATTCGCACCACTTGCCGAAAAAACGGATATTGCAGCATATTTCAAATAATCTGTTTCTTCTCTTACAAAGATAATCATTAAAATAAGCGATAAGACTTGAAATAAAACAGTTCGTATTGTTATATACTTGAAATCCTCCATCGCAGTATTTAGCCAGTCAGTGCCTAATGTCATAAATAAAATAGATGTGCTTTGTATAATGATCAGTGTTCTATAGACATCTAACTTTCTAAATGTCATTAATGCTATTGCTAACAATAGATAGGCAACGATTGTAGTGCATACATTGATAGAGAAAATTTCTGAGGATTTTTTCCCCAATTTCTCCTTATCATTGCTTACCGCCGAACATTCTCTAATTGCATATGTCGTAATTCCTAATGATGCCATCATTGAAAAATAACTTATAAATGATGAGCCAAAATTCACTTTTCCAACATTAGTCGGCAATAACACACGAGATATATATGGAAAAGTAATTAATGGAAAAATAATACTTGATAATGTTTTAATCACATTAAGTATAGAATTTTTCTTTAGACTTTTTTGTTGCATAAAATATTAAATATCCCTCCACCTTTACTTTTTGAAAATTCACATCCAAATTTACCTCAAAATATACAAGCCGGCATTTTTACAATTAAAATCAGAAATGTCATAACTGATCTTAATTACTTTTTGGGAAACCACCACAACTGACTTGTGTCTTCTAAATCCCTATATAAATCTTCTATATGTTCTTTCACCAATTCTTCAGTCAGTTGACTATAATCCACTTTTAATAGTTCAGTAATCATTTCTGGAGAAAATCGATATTTTATCACTTTTGCCGGTACCCCACCAACAATTGCGTATGGTGGTACATCTTTCGTTACTACTGACCCAGCAGCTACAATTGCCCCCTGCCCAATATGGACACCTGACAAAATTGTGGATCTAAATCCTATCCATACATCATCATCGACAGTAATATTACCCTTTGACATTGCATCCGATTTAGATGAGTTAATTATCATATGTTCAAATGGATATGTAGAAACCCTATTAACTGGATGGTCGTTTCCCAATACAAATGTAACCCCCTCTGCAATTGAACAGAATGATCCAATTTCAAGTCTAACATTACTTAAGTCGTTAAGGACTTTTATCCTTCCATATGTGTAATTCCCAACTGCAATCGTATTCGTATCAAAAACATTCTCCGCACCCGTAAAGTTATGGCTATTGTTTTTTCTCCACTTCACTTTAAAGAAAGCAAGTTTTAAGGTTCGTTTTAATAATTTAAATACCAAAACTCCTACCCCACTTTTTTATTACCTGTTTATAATAGTAGTAGACAAGATAAGCTCGTGCAAAAAAACCTTTCGTTTTCCATTTTTTTACCGTGGTATTGATGTATGCATACTCATTTGAATATTCTTTAGTAAGCAATGAAATTTGCTTTACATAGTTTGGATCTAAAGATTTTCCATCTGATATGTGCCATATATTTGATGGTACAACGTAGTTATTAAATCCATCTTGCTCTGCTCTTAAACACTGTTCTACAGCATACAAATGCCATCCCTCTTTATGAGTAAATCCCACCTTATCAAAGTACTCTTTCCTTTGAACAAATAAACATTCATCAACTGTCTGAACTTTTATAGGTATATTTAGTGGTATTCCGGCACGTTTTTTGTTTTCACCATGCAACATGGAAGAATAAATCACTCTATTCCTGTTCACTAGTTCAGCTGGGCAACCAGCAACACCTATCACACCAAATGCCGGTATACCCTTTATTTCCTGCAGAATATCGTACAACGCATGCTTAGACAGAAATCGGACATCCGGATGAATAAAAATTAAATATTCTCCCATAGCCTTTATTGCCCCATACTGTAATGCTTTACGTGCAGAGCTAAACGTTGAATTGTTTGGATTCCTTACAGGAATTACTTCTAAATCGACATCAACTTGTGTTTTTAGATTAACAAGAAACGCTTCGTAAACTTCATTACAATTCACAATCGTCACAAGCGAGCAATCTTTCATTTTTACCTCACGCTAGATAAGCAAAGATTTTAGCCAAAGCAATATCTGGAAATTTCAGTATGCTACTTATTGTCAATTTTTGTGTATATCCTGTTTCTTTTACAAAATCACACATTCTCAATCTACTTTTTATATAATCATCTGGAAGCAAGTGATATTTCGCAGCAATATTACACATCTCAATATCCGAATCCGTCATTTTTTTTAAATCATTTGATAGATTGCTTCCAACTTGATTATGCCTATAAAGCTTCTGAGAATTAATTGCAAATTTCCTATTTTTGGCAAAGCATAAAAGCCACAAAAATAAGTCATCTGATCCATTTTTCCCCATTGTAAAATCCAGCCATTCTTTTGGAATTGAATCTTTTTTTATTAGACACTGTCCCGGTGATACGATTTGATTTGCCGCTTTAAGATATACACTTGGAATTTTAACTAACGAAAATTTTAGCGCGTCTCGATAAATAACTTTATTCCTATCTTTTAATTCTTTGTACCCATTGCATACTACTATATCAGCATCTCCTATATGCGCTAGTTGGTTTTTAAGGTAACTATCCTCTATTGCGTCATCCTGATCAAGAATTAAAACATACTCACCATTTGAAACTCTAACCCCATTAATTCTACTTTGATGAATGCCAACATTACTTGTATTGTTATACACCTTAATATCGATGTCTGCAAACTCTTCTGGAATTGAAATTTCATCCCATGGACTATCATTTACAATGACATATTCAAATGTAATGTCATCCTGTCTTATCGCATCAAAGTTTCTCCTCATCATAGAGCATAGAGAATGCAAATACTTTTTTCCTTCATAATATGTTGTTATGACTGTCACGCTTTTACTCATTGTTAGACTCCCTTTTCAACTGCGAAAGTAAAAAGTACATTAAGACTACAGCCCAATTAGTGCCATCGATATCCTCTACGCACATTAAACAAAGTAACAAAAGAATCGAAATTTTAAAAATATAATATTGATAAGATTTCCCTCGCACCATAACAGTTTTTATAGCTGCACAAAGGATTGACATCATATAAATCATTCCACCAACAATCCCTGCTTTATAAAAAACTCCAATATAGGTAGAATGTGAGCCATAAGGATACCCATACTGCTCAATCATGTCCTTTATTCCAATTCCTATAAATGGGTTTTCTCTAAGCATTCTTTTTATGCTTGATGTATATATAAATACTCTCATTCCGTTACTATCAGCGCGCATTGTAAGCAAGCTATTCATTTTACTCGCCACATATTTTATTCCTATCGGCGCAATAATAATAAATGTTATGATACCAAACAAAATTATAGCTTTCTTATTCCTCTTAATATACGATAAAGTACTTTTCTTTGTCCCAATAAGAAAGAATACTACTACTACTACAGAGAACAAAACAAGACCACTTCGCGAATTCGTTGTATATATTACCTCAAACAAGCCTAAAGTAATTAGTACTTTTACTATTTTATTCTTTATGGCCCGTAGAGCGATTGGATAAAAAAACAGCACTACAAAAACGACCATGTTGGCATAATCTAAAAATCCCAAAAAGCGTGTAGTATATATTCCCCTTAGCCAATCCGCCCCATACAAAGCATGCCCTAATATGGTATAACTATTTTTTTCTTTCTGAAGTAAATATAAAACATTTAGTGCAATTAAAATTATGAGATTTCGAGCACAACTTTTTGATATCATTTCCGACTGCAAAATATAACGATTTTTAAACACTGCATAAATTCCAACCGCTATACAGTTAATCACCAATGTATTAATACCAGCTAATATTCTCTCCACACTATGAATTCCTATAGCCGCATTAAACAAAACCGAACCAGTATAAATGCATAAATAGATTACCTGCAGCACTAAAAACAGATCAATATTTTTTTTGATTGCAAAGCATTTCAGGACACAAAAAAAATATCCAATGAAAAACAATAGCTGTACATACTTTGGCAAAAGGACAATCAACCAAAATGCCGAGAATGGCAACAAAGCAATTCTGTCCTTATTCTTTCTTGTCATTTGTTATCCTTTCAGCAAACACTTCTTCTATCATTTTCTCGAAATTTTGGCAAAACACCGCATTATGGCTTGTTTCCCCTTTTCTTTTTTCTGACGAAAGTTCTTTGTAGTTCGTTATGACATCACCCAATGTTTCGATATCTTCAACATCAATAATCGTTCCCATCCTTCTCGATACGTTGCGTGCGAACTCAACTTGGTGGTCATTAACGTGTTCATTAAATTGACGTTGCCGCGGTACAACAATAGGTATTTTCCCTACTTGTAGAGGCATAATAAAACTTGCTGGACCCCCATGCGTAATCACAATTCTTGCATCTGCAACATTTTTTACCATCTGCTGATATGGAATTAGCCTACTCCACTGGCAATACTTCGGTTCATATGTGCTATATCCCGTCTGAATAATTACATCTTCTTGAATTATATTGTCTCTCTTTAGTTCGTCTATTTTCTTAATTAGTCGATTAAATGGTTGTTCATGTGTTCCTACCGTAACAAAAATCATGATTTTTCATTCCTCTGCTTAGAATATACTCCCAAGGTTAATTGCCTTCGGATAAACACTTTTCTGTTCTTCCCACTGTACAACAAACCTATCAACTATGGGATACACCATCTTACCAGTTATTGTTGATTTGTCAATGCGATCAAAAACTTCAATGTAAACCAACTTTGCCCCCATTATCTTTCCAAGGTAGAAGAATGGGACAGCAACCGCGGCACCACTAGAAATAATTAAATCTGGTTTTTCCCTTTGAAGGACTTTCCATGCAACTTTTGTGTTTTTTATAAGAGCTTTAATGCTACGGTTTGTTGGATAAAAGCATGGATACACTTTTTCACCTTCCAAAAGACTCCTCGCATCCTCCTTGTCAAACGTGACCCAAAAATGCTCTTTATTCCTCCAAAAAGGTTTTAGCATATAAAGGTGAGCTAAATGCCCCCCTGATGAGCCAACCAGACAAACTTTTATTTTTTTTTCGCTACACATGTTTTACCATCCTTCGTTTTTTCAAAATCTAAAAGTATCTTTCAGAACCTACCATTTCTGGTCCTTATCGCTCAAATTCATTGCTGTATACTCCCCCAGTTATACAGTTTAAATTTTACCACAAACGCCCTTGCTTTTCAATACGCCAGCCAAATGTTTACAAAAAATGCACGTACCAAAGCCGCATTCATTAAACAAGCTCTCGATATTTCAAACAAATCGCATATGGCATTGAAATTGCTGTACTATGGTTTTCTTAGCCTACATACGGTTTTTGCAACCTCTCATACGTGAGTTCGTAATAGCCTTCTTCCATTGCGCATAAAATAGTGCCTTGATATTGTCACAAGTTTGAGGACACCTTTTTGGAGGAGGACGGCTCACTGAAAACCGGTGGTATGGCCGAAAAGGTCACCGGCGCCTACCAGAAAATCGAGGACAGCGTGGTCGGCGGTTATAAAAAGGTGGAGAACGCCTTTGTGGATGCGTTTCTGGAAAAGGTTGATTCTGACGAGGACAAAAAGCAGGATTGAGCCGGAAAATTTCAAACAAAAAAGACGATGGCAGAAGATTTCCTGTCATCGTCTTTTTTTGATTATTGAAGGGGGATACGGCATCCCGCGGGCCGGTGTGGGCATCGGCCCCTACAGAACCACCGCAATTATTGCGCGGTTGGGGCATACAGCATTGTGTTTCCGTTTTACCGCTTACGTCTGCGGGAGAGCACTACGGCTATGGTAAGGCCGCAGGCGCTGAAGGCCAGCAGCAGAAGCACCGGCACCAGCGGGAAGGCATCCGAGGTTTCGGGATAGGTGCCGCGCTCTGGGCGGTAGTCTGTGCGGCAGAGCCGGTCTGCTCCCTGGCAGATGTCTGCGGCGTGCCGGGGACGGTGCTGCTTTCCGCTTGCGCCGGTTCCTCCGTCAGCGGCTGCACTGTCTCTGCGGCGGGGGCAGCCTACTCCGCCATAACGGCCACACTGCCAAAGCTGGTGCAAAAGCTCAGCGCCGCCAGCAGTGCGCTGAAAAACGCAGCCCCATCCCACAGAGCCCGGTTGGTTGTTGGTATCGTTTTTCATAGTCACTTTGCCTTTTGAACGAGGACACACCTAGTGTGCACTTTTTGCTATCTGTCAGCTACAGTATAGCACGCCCGTTCTTGCAAAACCCTTGCAAATTTCGGCCTTCGGCGCTATTTTTTCAAAATTTTTTATCTTTTTCCAGCGCCAGCAGACGCGCTTTTTTGTCAATGCCGCCCGCGTAGCCTGTCAGGCTGCCGTCTGTGCCGACAACGCGGTGGCAGGGTATGATGAGGGAAATCGGGTTGTGCCCGACCGCGCCGCCCACGGCCTGCGCGGACATTTTGGCAAGGCCGCGTTCCGCCGCCAGCCGGGCGGCCAATGCACCGTAGGTTGTGGTCTGCCCATACGGAATCTGACGCAGCAGCGCCCATACCTCCTGCCGGAAGGCCGAGCCGCAGGGGTGCAGCGGCGGGGTGAAATCCGGCTCCTGCCCGCTGAAGTAGATATCCAGCCAGCGTTTTGCCTGCAAAAGGGCCGGTGTAGCTTCGGCCCGATACGCCGGGTCCAGCCCTGCCGCAAAGTATTTTGCGCCGTCAAACCACAGCCCGGTCAGGCTAACTTCATCCGCCGCCAGCAGGATACCGCCCAAGGGGGAATCATAATGCTGTATGTATTGCATCGCTTTCACCTCACCGATTGATTCTAGGAATATTGTACCCAGGGCGTCGGCCTGCGTCAAGGTTGTGACGCAATGAAAAGGGGCTGTTGCACAAGCCCCAACAAAAGAGTTCTATATAGGGAGCATATCACCGCGCCCTTCAACAGATTTTTTATGCACCGGCTTTTGTGATGATCTGCTTCGGGCAGATTTCCGCGCACCGCCCGCAGTGCAGGCAATGGTGCTGGTCAATAACAACCGGCTTCTGCGTGATGTCTATGCACTTCTGCGGGCAGACCGAGTAGCACAGCCTGCAGCGGATGCAACCAGCGCCCACCATATAGCCGGAAAGCGCAGCCTTCTTATCCCCTATCGTGATGCTGTCCCGCACAACGTGCGCCGGGTCGCTTATGTCAAAATACTCGCCCTCAGCCTCGTACAGGCAGAACACCTCCAACGCCTTGCGGGTGTCACCCGGGTAAATCGACTGCATATAGGTGTTCTTTTCAAAAATCTCGTCCAGCTTTTCGCTGCCAATATTTTTGACCCTTCCGCGCAGGGAAACGGCAATCTTTCCCTGCGTGGCCGAGAGCGCGATGAACTTCTGCTCCATAAGCTGCGCATAAAACGCCTTGCCGCGCGCCGTCAGGAAGTACACGCCCTGTGCATCCCACAGCATCATATCAATCACACGAGTCTGCGGGTGCCCGTCCGCGCCAAGGGTGGCCACGGTGGTGGAGTGCAGCTGCTCCACTAGCAACTTCAGATAATCCTGGTTTTGCATACGCGCAGCATCCTTTCAATCAGCGGTATCTCTGGCTATGAATCAGAACTCGTAGGGAGGGTTGCCGGAGAAGTCGGCAATCAGACCGTGGGCGTTTTCCAGATAGAACACCTCAAAAATCGGGTTGGTGGCCTCGCCGTACTGACCCTTCACAATGGGGTTGGCAATGCACATCTCCTTAGCAGCCATATTGTTCTCAAACACAGCCTTGCCATGCAGGCGAATCCACGCATACTCGGGGCTGGAAACGGAAATCTCAATCTCCGGGTTCTGCTGCATATCCTTGTAGACGTCCTTGGTGCTGTTGGTGCAGAACCACAGCTTGCCGTCCATCTCGCCGGCGAACATAAAGGGGCGGCACTTTGCCTTGCCGTCGCGGCCGACGGTTGCCAGATACTGCACAGGGTTTGCGTTCAGAAATTCAACAACTTTGTTCATGATAGGTACCTCCAAAATGGTTTTTTCTGCGAAAGCTTGCGTTTTTCTTTCGTTGGCATTATACTATCACTGTACAGCCCATTTGTGAAGTAGGCACTATATTGTGCTGTAGTTACCAAATAGGAACTATTGCACCGTTACCGCAAGGGAACCAATGCGCCGCGGCTGCATTTTCCGCCCCTTCGGGCCTTTAATAAAATTTTGGAGGTTGTTGCTATGGATGAAGTGAAAAAAAAAGAGCTGCCCGCCTGCCCGGTAGAAACTACCCTGACCCTGATTGGCGATAAATGGAAGGTGCTGATTCTGCGCGACCTGATGACCGGCACCAAGCGCTTTGGCGAGCTGAAAAAGTGCGTGGGCAATGTCTCCCAGAAGGTGCTGACCGTCCAGCTCCGTGCAATGGAGGCAAACGGCCTTGTGCACCGCGAGGTATACGCCGAGGTACCGCCCCGGGTGGAGTATTCCCTGACCGACCTTGGCCGCAGCCTGAAGCCTATCCTTGACGCCATGTGGAGCTGGGGCGAGAACTATAAAAGCATGAATGAGTGAGCGACGCTTACGGTTTTCCTTTGTAGGGGGCGGCGTCCTCAACGCCCCGATACACCCTTAAAAACCACCACGCCCCGCAGAACTGCCTGTTACACGCAGCCTGCGGGGCGTATGCTTTATCTGCCTGCCGGGGTTTTCTCCCGCAGGGTTGTGGTGATTTCATCCAGACTGATGGGCTTGGCAATGTAGCCGGTCATGCCCGCTTCCATGCACTTCTTCCGGTCCGAGGAGAAGGTGCATTGCAGGGCCGGATGAGGGGGAATCTTCCCGCAAGCAACCGTCTATTGGTAACTATTGGTAGCTCTGCCCGGTAATGCCCGCTTATGGAAAACGACCGGGCCGGACGTGCCCGGCACCTACAGAGCATCCGTTAATTGGTTGTGCGTAGGGCGGGGTGACCCCACCCCGCCGATGTTTGCGGCAGTATGCTGTTTCCGGCTTATTTGTAGGGGGCGGGCTCTACTCCACCAGAAACACTTCCCTTCCCCCCTCCTGTACAAAAATCATCGGGCCAATGCCAAGCATCGACCCGATAGTAGCATCAATATTTACGTGTGAAACAGCCCGCTGAATATCTCATTATTGAGCAGCATCCCAGGAATTATTTTACGATATGTATAAGTTACCTCGCCATTAACAATTCGTAAACCCTCCGGGTTGTTCCGGGTGATGCTGTTCAGCGTTTCCATGTCCTCCCTGCTGAGCCGCACCGAAATCTGCCCGGTGCTGCTTTTGGCCTTGTTGCGGTTTGTGGGAATCATCTCCACCCCAAGGCGGTTCAGGGCGTACCGTCTGCAGTCTGCACTCTCCCCTGCCCTGCGCGCAGCCTCACACTGTTCGTGCAGAATTTCGGAAATCAGCGCGGCCACCTTTTTGTCCGACCATGCCGCGTAACGCTCCAGAACCTCGTACAGCTCCGGCAGCAGGCGAATGACTATTTTTTCCCTTGCCATACTCACATCGTACTCTGGATGTTCTGGCGGATGGCATCGGCCAACGCAATCAGCTCATCCAGATTCTGGATATATGCCTGCCGTTCCTCAACGCTGCGGGCGGTAATAATGCTGAGCCCGCCATCCGCGTTCAGTGCTTTTTCCAGCCGCCGCAGCTTTTTGGTGACAGCCGGAACCTGCTCGCCAATCACAACACTGTCGCGGCCATAGCTGGTTTTTTCTTTCTTCTGGGCGTTGGTCGGCTTTTCGCAGAGCTCCTCCACCAGTTTTTTTGTTGCTGAAAGAATGTCGGTTCTCTGGGTCAGGTCATTGCTGTCCAGCACATCGCGCAGGCCTTCTGCAAGCTGCTTTTTGGCCTTTTCGCGCCGGGACTGCGGCTCGATCGTTTCCGCCAGTGCAAAAGTTTCCGCAGCCGATTTCTGCTCGGCGTTCGTAAGGTTCACATAGCTTTCCGCCGCCGTGCGGGTAATGATGCCATCATCCAGCAACGCCTTCAGCTCCGGCACCAGATTTTTTTCAATGGATAATCCCTTGTCAATCGTTCTGGGCTTCATCGGGCTCAGCTCTTTCAGCTGTTTTTTGGCTTCCTGTTCCGTCATATTAAAAGGTGGCTTCTGTAGGTTTTCAACAAAACGGACGGTTGCCTTTCTCGCAATTTTTTCGTTGCCGAAGCCGCCGCGCACCATCAGGTTTGCGGTGTCCAGATAGACAACTTTTTCCACCTCGCTCAGGCCCTCGAGCTTGATGCAGTAGGGCCGGTTCCAATCCGGCGCATTCTCATCGGTGGAGTGCTCCTGCACCAGATAGCTCAACGCCTTGTAGCGTCTTTCGCCGGAAAGCAGCTCATATTTACCCTTGTTTTCACCGCTTTCGCATTTGCAGACCACCAGATTGTGCAGAAGGCCGACCATACGGATGTTATCCGCCAGCTTTTTGACCTCCTCCTCGGTATCCTCGGTGCGGTAGAGCTCATTGTCTGGGTTGGTCACAATCATAGCCAGATCCAGACGCTCCGGCTCTACATCGTTCACTCTCTTTACGATGCTCTGCGCGGTAATGCGATTCTGCGCCTCGTCCATTGCCTCTGTGCGCGCCGCCGATTTCTTCTTCAGCTTGTCCAGTCTGCCCATGCCGTTCAGTCCTCCTCGCCGATTTTTGCCAGAATTTCATCACACAGGCTCATATACTCGCTCGCTGCCTTGTAAACTCCGGTTTCTCTTTTCTTCTTGCCGCCCGTTGACTTGCGTTTATCCGATACATTAAAGATGGCCGGGCCCATAATTTCGCCTTCCACAATCGCCTGATTGTTGCTGATGGTGCTCTTGAAGAACTTTGTTTCATCAATGCCAAAATGCTTGTAAAGCTCGTTGTCGCGCATTTTTTCGTCAAGGTTATCCTGCAGCCAATCGTTCATGGCCACACGGCTTTTTACCATGCTAAGCACAACGCCCAGCACGTTGATTTCGGTATCCGCCGTCTTTTCCAGCTCAAAGAAAAGGCGCAGCATTTCGCCCAGACCCTGTAGGCTGTAGTAGGTGCTGTGAATCGGAATCAGCACGGCATCGCTTGCATACAGCGCGTTCTGCACAAGCAGCCCCTGGTTCGGCGGAGTGTCAATCAGAATCACATCGTAGTTGTCGGCAATCTCGCACAGGCAGAGCGCCAGCATCTCATACTTGTTGATGGTCCCGTTGGAGGCCGTTGCCGACATTTCAATCAGTCCGGGGACCAGCGGCGTGTTGGCGTTTGCCGGGATAATATCAATGTTTTCATACTGCGTGTGGGAGACATAGTTGGCCGCAACCGCAATATCATGCGCGTGAATCATATCATACACGCCTTTTTTGGCGAAATGGCCGGTGGAAACAGAATATTCCGTGGCCGTGCTTGTCAAATCGCCCTGCTGGTCAGTATCCACCACAAGAACCTTTTTGCCTTGCTTTGCCATACAGGCAGCAAGGTTAATGGTCAGCGTGGTTTTGCCGACGCCGCCTTTCTGCATACAAACCGTAATGCAATATGCCATATGTACCCAGCCTTTCCATGCCGTGTCACTGTCGTTCATTCATCGTTGCCGTTTTTGTCACGTCTCCGATGCTGTTTTGTTGCTTCTATTATACCTTTCCTTTTGTATACTGTCAATAAAAACAGCACAATTTTGTCGTTCGTTCATCGTTGCCACTTTTTATATAAAACAGGCGGCACAGAAAACAGGGGATTCCGTTTTCTGTGCCGCCCTTACTGGCGTTCATTCATCGTTGCCGTTTCGCCGTGTTTACTCATCGTCAAATACGGACATATCCACCCGCATCGCGCTCTTACCGTCCAGCTGTTCGGCTTTTCGCTGCCCGGCCATCACGGTAGCGGCCGAGTTGTCAATCAGTTCGTTGTAAACCACCACGCGGTAATACTGAGCCGACTTTTTTTCAGTCGCTTTTTGCATCATATCCTTGAATTTTTCTTCCATACCCAGCACCCAGAGCTTGAGGTCGCCGTTGTTTTTGATAATCCGGTTCAGCGCCTCGAGCGATTCTTCCGCCTGAGCTGCCTTTTTCTGGTTTGTCAGCAGCTTGGATGTGTAGGTAAGAATATCTGCAAGGATGTTTTTTTCATCGGAAACCAACTTTTTTTCATAAGAAAAATATTGGATGCGGCTTTCCAGCTCATGCCGCGCCATCACATAGGACATCGTCAGGATTTCGTCGGGAAGCGGCGTAGATACGTTCTCTCCGGCCGTAAAACCGACATTTTTTCTTTTTGTTTTCCGTGGCTTTTTTGCAACCTCTCCATCCGGGCCCGCGTTGGAATCGTGGAACGCCCGCACTTTTTTCATTTCATCCTTCGATTTGTATTTGATGAAGAAATAGAGGTATTCATACTTGCGCGTGCCCTTGATGCGAACCGGGATGTACTCCACCCACAGGTCGGTCATCTCGTTGATTTCTTTTTTCGCCGGCTTTAAAACGTGTTTATCAAAATCGTAGTAGGTGGGGTATTTCTCATCCAGCGTTTTCTCGCGGCTATATTTTGCCGGTTCATCGCTGTTTTTCTTTTTGCCGCGGCCGCGCTCCTCCGGCGTGGGAACAGAAAGCAGGCTGCGCAGCTCATCACATTTAAAGCGCTTGTATTTGTAGCCCTTCAGCTCACTGCGCATATCGGGGAACTTTTTCAGGATTTCTTCCGTCACCGGCTCAAAAACAAGGCCGTTGTTATAGCCGTAGTTGCGGCTTCCGTTGTCATAGGAAAGGATGATTTCGTACACACGCATACTGTAGGTTGACTTCATCATCAGCAGATACTCGATGGAATAGGACGTGTAGTTGCTGGTCAGCTGGGCCACCTGCGGCCACAAATCCCGGTTGAACCGGATGCTGATGGTTTTATCGCGGGTGTCCACCACCGTGCCGCGGTCCAGCCAGGACATACTTTTGTACCGCCCATCCGGCAGAACTACCCAGAAGTCGCGGCGTTCCAGACTTTGCACAGTGTCCTTCAGATAGTTGATGTAGCCTGGGTCCATCGCGTTGACGCCTGTCAGCTTGGAAAACTCCGAGAAGGTCAGCGTGTATGTTTTTGACGGATCCTTATCCTTTTTCTGGTCAATTTTGGACAGCAGCATAAACAGGATTTTTTGTTCGGTGCGGGGAAGGGAATACTTGGTCTTTTGAATCAAATCGTTAGATTTCGTAACAAAAGAGCCAAAGGAAAGACTTTTGCTGCTTGCCGGGTCAACTGCCAGCGTATGGTCGAGGACTTCGCCGGTTACAACCTCGACCTCATTGTTGTCATTGTTTTTTGCTGCGTTGTTTTCTTTCATAAATGGTCACGGCCCGAAGCAGTTTCCACTCGGGTTGTCCTTTCCTCAGCACTTTGCGCACAAATCTGCACACTACCACATATAAGTATAATAAAGGGAAGCTATGGCTTTGTCAACTATTTTTCATTTTTATGTTTTCTTCTTTACTTACTTATTCTCTTATAATTTATATTTTTATTTATATATAGAAGAAACCAACTTTTTTTCTTGCCAAAACCGACTTTCTTTCATTGCAAAACAAACCTATTTTCATTCCGGAACCGACTTTTTCTCATAGCAAAACCGACATTTTTTCAGTTTTCTTGGTGGGAATAAAAGTCTGTTTATAGCTGAAAAAAAGTCGGTTCCCTCTATACTGCGGCTGGACCGGGCAGGGAAGAAGCAAATACCGTTTTCTTTCGCAATAGATGAAAGAAGTCGGCTTATAGTGGCGAGGAAAATAAATTTTACGGAAAGAAAGTCGGTTTGTATGGTGGAAGGAAAAGAAAAGGGGAGTATTGATGGGGTTTGAAGGCAAACTGACAGGTTTTTTTAAATAAGCGATAACAGACTTTTTTTCTTTGGCAAAAAGAATAAGAAAGGATATAAATATTATACGATAATACGTGAATATATTACAGACGGAGAAAAACAATGCTGGAGGCAAACCGACTTTTTTTCAGAACATTACAAAATACATATTGGACATTATAAGAAATAAAATACAAAACGTATGCTGAATATGGGCTGGTTTTGAAAGGATTTCTTTTTTTGAAAGCGAGTTTTGTCGGGAAGGGAAGGACACCAACTTTTTTTCATGAAAAAAAGTTGGTGTGTGAGAAAAGAGGTAGGGGAGAGGGGCAGCACTTAAAATAAATGAGTAATTTACATACCATATACGCTACAAACTGTACAAAATGAATATAAAATACAAATAGGATAATACGTATGTTGAAATGGCAACGATGTATCAACGGCAAGTATAACTGTGGGTTGGCTGGCCGCTGATGGGTTAGCCTGTCAGTAGGGGCGGGGCTCTGCTCCGCCCGG